>Ga0335074_10001518_pt1 | contig 31492 bp, 28 predicted proteins | sample Lox_Sample_23_FD_206715 | JGI IMG/M metagenome (GOLD analysis project Ga0335074, IMG submission 206715) | Soil microbial communities from Loxahatchee National Wildlife Refuge, Florida, United States - Lox_Sample_2.3 | ecosystem: Environmental > Terrestrial > Soil > Wetlands | place: USA... | reverse complement strand
CGCCTTCTGCCGCCTCAAGGATTTTCGCCGCATCGCAACCCGTTACGACAGGCTCGCCAGAAATTTCCTCGCCTCCGTCTGCCTCGTCGCTGCTATCGTCTGGTGGATTTTATGAGTCTGGACCCTAAACTCCAGGTAAGAGATTTCGCCGGAAGCATTCCACAGCATCGGCGAGCCCGGTCTCGATGGTGAAGCGAGGATGCCAGCCGAGTTCGTCCGTCAGTCGCGCGACCGACGCACGCACCACCTGCGCTTCGCCCGTGCCGGCGCTGGTGGCGCCGATATCGATGCGATCGACCATGTCCGCCGCTTCCGCGGCGATGGTGACGAACCGGCGGACTTCGGTCGCCTCGCCACTGCCGATATTGATCGCGCCCTGCAGGTCCGAGCCCAGCAGCGCGACGAGCGCGGACGCGACATCGTCGACATGAATGAAGTCGCGAGCCTGGAGACCAGGCCCGAACGACGCGCGGTTACCCGATGCAAACGCGGCCAGCAGAGTGCCGAGTAGCCGTTCAGGGCGTTCGCCGGGGCCATAGGGGAAGAACAGCCGCGCCCAGACCACAGAGAACCTAAGCGCTGATGCCGAAGTGGTGAGCAGCGAGCCCAAAGATGCCTTCGCCGTGCCGTACAGGGTCGCCGGCACGATCGGCGAGTGCGCTTCGTCCAGCGGATCGCCGCCCCAACCATATTCCGCGCAACTGCCGACTCCCACCAGCCGCGTTCCTCCGCCGTCCGCGAAGGCGCGCGCGATTGCGAGCGAAGCCGCAACCCAGTCGATATTCTCGGCCGCTGCCCAGTAGCGCCCCGGCAGCGCATACCACGCGCAATGCAGCAGATGCGTCGCGCCGATAGCGCGCACCGTTTCCGCCGCACCTGACGCGAGCAGATCCGCTTCATGATGGATTGCACCCTCTACGGCTGTCCGGCCAATGCTGTGGACCTCAAAATTCGTCGGCACGAGCTGCCGCATCACGGCCCGGCCGATAAAGCCGCTTGCACCCGTGACGAGGACACGACTCATGCGAACTGAAGCTGTGGCACCGCCACTGCGAAGCGTGCACCCCATTGCCGTGCGTAAGCGAGTTGCGCGGTCACCTCGTGACGCAGATTCCACGGCAGAATCAGGATGATGTCAGGCCTGTCCTCGCGAAGTCGGTCCTCATCGACGATCGGAATGCGGCTGCCGGGCATAAAGCGTCCCACTTTGGCAGGATTGCGGTCGACGACGTAGCGCACGAGATCCGGGCGCACGCCGGCGAAGTTCATCAGCGTGTTCCCCTTCGCCGCCGCGCCATAGGCCGCCACCCTCAAACCATCGCGTCGTACATCAACAAGGAATCGGACGAGATTGTCCTTGACCCGCTCCGCAGCCTCCTGGAGCCGAGCATAGTAGTTGATTGTGCAAACGCCGAGCGCGTGCTCCTCCTGGAGCAGCGCCGCCACGGCGGGCAATTCCGCGTGCGGGCCGCCCGCGTGCTGAGCAAATACGCGCAGACTCCCGCCATGGGTCGGCAAACGCTCTACATCGAACACCGCAAGGCCGCTGGAGGCAAAGATGCGGGTCACGACCGTCAGCGGGAGATACGAATAATGCTCGTGATAGACGGTGTCGAACTGGGTGTTGGTGATCAGCTCGCACAGATGCGGGAACTCGAAGGTCGCGACGCCGCCCGGCTTCAGCAGCCTGGCGAAACCGCCGACGAAATCATTGATGTCCGGCACATGCGCCAACACGTTGTTGGCGGCGATCAGATCCGCCTGCCGCCCATCGCTCGCAAGCTCCGCAGCGACGTCGACGCCGAAGAACCGCTCGACGATCTCGATTCCGCGCGCGCGTGCGGCGGCTGCGGTGCTGGCGGTGGGTTCGATGCCGTAGCAGGGAATACCCGCGTTGCGGACATATTGGAGGAGATAGCCGTCATTGGCTGCAACCTCCGCCGCCGTCGATTGGGCGTCGAGACCGAAGCGGGCGATCATCGCTTCGACATAGCGCTTGGAATGTTCCAACCACGAAGTCGAGAAGGCGCTGAAATAGGAGTAGTCCTCGGTGAACAACGCTTCACGCCCCGTGAAGTCCTCCGTCTGAACGAGCCAGCACGCCTCACACACCATCAGACGGAGCGGAAAATAAGTTTCGGGCGTATCGAGCGCCTCGGCGCGGAGATACGCGTTGGAAGGCGGCGCCGTGCCGAGATCGAGGATGCACCGCGTGAGTTCGGCGGCGCAGTGGCGGCATTTCACACCGATACTCCCTGGAAGTCTCCGGCGATCCGCGGCCAGCGGCGATCGCGATCGGAGATGACAGTGGGTTCAAGCGGCCAGACCAGAGCAAGCGCGGGATCGAAGGGATCGAGCCCGCCCTCGGCCTCGGGCGCATGGGCCGCCGAGTGGAAATAGAGCAGCTGAACATTGTCCGTAAGGGTCTGGAAGCCGTGCGCGAAACCTGGCGGGATCAACATCGCAGCGCCGTCCTCTGCCGACAACTCCGCCGCAACATGCGCGAGCCGCGCACGCGAACCCGCACGGATGTCTACCGCGATGTCCCACACCGCGCCCGCGAGGCAGAGCACCAGCTTGGTCTCGACGTGAGGTGGCCGCTGGAAGTGCATACCCCGTAACGTACCCCGCTGCGAAGTGATGCTGAGATTCGTTTGCGCGACGGGCCCCGACCAGCCCGCATCGGCCAGTTCATCGGCACAGAACAGGCGTGCGAAGCTGCCCCGCGCATCGCCAATCGGCTTGCGGATCACGCGCGCCGGCCCTCCCGGCATTAGCGGCTCGATGGCGAATCGGCTCATGCAGCCGCCTCGAAATCTCGCGCATCGTCCGCGCAGAGTGCACGCGCGTCGGCGCCCTCCTCGAGCCGGCGGTGCCAGTCCATCGTGCGGCGCACCGCTTCCTCCAGCGACCAGCGTGGTCGAAAGCCGAGTGCCTGCCTGGCTTTGGCGATCTCAAGCGCCAGCCACCCGGCTTCATGCGGCCCGGAATTCTCGGTTCCGTATAGTACGTCGCCAGCCCCGTACGCCTTGCGCGCCAGTTCGACGACGGTGCGGACAATCGCGGCCGATCCGGTCTCCGGGCCGAAATTCCAGGCGCCTGCGAGGTCGGGATCGCGCCACAACGCTTCGGAGAGCATGAGGTAGGCGTTGGTCGCTTCGAGGACGTGCTGCCAGGGGCGAACCGCGTCAGGCCTCCGGACGGTTAGGGTCTCGCCGGCTTCCCAGGCGCGGACCGCGTCGGGGAGCAGCCGGTCGGGAGACCAGTCGCCGCCGCCGATCACATTCCCCGCCCGCGCGGTGGCGACAGCCATGCCGCGCTTGCGCAGAAAACTGTCCCGCCAGCATGCCGCGACCATCTCGGTCGCCGCTTTGCTGGCGCTGTACGGATCGTAGCCACCTAGTGGCTCATCCTCGCGATAGGGATAGGGATGCTCCAGATTGCGATAAACCTTGTCGGTGGTGACGACCACGATCACCCGGCATCCCGGCAGATCGCGGCAGGCGTCGAGCAGATGCGCGGTGCCCATGACGTTGGTGGTGAAAGTCTCGATCGGCGCGGCATACCCAGCGCGCACCAGCGGCTGCGCCGCGAGATGCAGCACGATCTCGGGCCGTGCCTCCCGTACCGTGTCAGCAAACATCGCGCGGTCGCGGATATCGCCCTCGATATGAGTCAGCGTGTCTGCAATTCGGGCGAGCGTAAAAAGATTAGGGGTGGTGTCGGGCGCCAGTGCAAAACCAGTGGTCTCGGCGCCGAGTGCTGAGAGCCGCAGTGCGAGCCACGATCCCTTGAAGCCGGTATGTCCTGTCAGGAAGACACGGCGGCCGCGCCAAAAATTGTCGGTCACCAGCGCTTCCATGGCGCCCGGCCTGACGCCCACATTTCCTCCAGCTGCTGCTTTTCGCGCAGGGTGTCCATCGGTTGCCAGAAACCGTCATGCGGATACGCCATTAGCTCGCGGTCGGATGCGAGTGTTTGCAGCGGCTTGTCTTCCCAGACCGTCGCGTCGCCATCGATCAGATCGATGACCGCGGGCGAAAGCACGAAGAAGCCGCCATTGATCCGGCCGCCGTCGCCAGGCGGCTTCTCAGTGAAGCCGGTCACCAGATCGCCCTTGGCTCGGATCGCGCCGTAGCGGCCCGGTGGGCGCACCGCCGTAATCGTCGCCATTTTGCCATGGGCTTTGTGGAACGCGATCGATGCGGAAATATCGATGTCCGATACCCCGTCGCCATAGGTGAAGCAGAAGGCCTCTTCCCGCTTCACATAATCGGCGACGCGCGCCAGGCGGCCGCCTGTCATCGTCAGATCACCGGTATCGACGAGCGTGATCCGCCATGGCTCGGCGCGGCGGTTGGTGTAGGTGGTTTCGTTGCGCTCCAGATCGATCGTCAGGTCGCAGACATGCGACAGATAGTTCAGAAAATATTCCTTGATGACGTAGCCCTTGTAGCCACAGCAGATCACGAAGTCGTTCACGCCATGCGCGGAATATATTTTCATGATGTGCCACAGGATCGGCTTGCCGCCGATTTCGACCATCGGCTTTGGCTTGAGATGCGTCTCTTCCGCGATGCGCGTGCCGAGCCCGCCCGCCAGGATCACCGCGATCATGCCGCGCTCCTGACAATCGCCCACCTTGCCGAGGCGAAGTTCCAAAGGAAAAGCATGGCGGTTGCAAGCGGCGTTGCAACCACGATGGGCAGACCGAGCCCGCCATGCATCCCGATCATCAGCGCGGCTGACCAGCCGAAGCCCGCCAACGAACCGCCGACGAAACGCATCAGCCGGCCCCAGGAGCGCCGCTCGCCGAAGGTCACAGCACTATGGAATAGATAGCCAATTGGCGTCGTAATGCAGAAAGAAACGACGAGTGCCACGGGATAGGGCACGCCCACGGTAGCGAGCCCGATCACCAGCACATTGTGAAATATCGCGCAGATCGCGCCCCCCCAGAGATAACGACCGGACTGGCGCAGAAGGAGCGCGTAGCCGCTCATGCGCGCGCCAGCATTGCAAAATTATTGCGCCACGGGCGTACCCACGCTTCCGCCACCACTGGCGGCCGGCCGAAAGCGCGCGTCAGCATTGCCTCGGCCTGGGCCTTCTTGAGGTAGGAGACACAGTCGCCGGTAAGCCAACGGTCGCCAGCATGGCAAAGCCAGTGGATAGGTGTCGCCGTTCGCTCCCAATCCTTGAAAATGAGTACGCCGCCGGGCGCCATGCAGGCGCGCACTGCCGCAAGAATCTCCTCGCGGAGCGACAACGGCACATGGTGGACGACGTCCGACAGGATGACGAGATCAAAGACGCCGGGTTGCTCCGACGCGACATTCTGCACCGTCGTTTCCCGGAAGCGTACGCGCTCGGTCGGTCCGCGGTAGAGCCGGCCGACAGCAGGCGTGATGTCGATACCGAGTATCTCGGCGTCCGGATAGAGCTGCGCCAGATGCTCGGTCACTGCACCCTCTCCGCAACCGACCTCCAGAATGTGGTACGCGGTTGGGACCCATTCGCCGATGCGCGCGGCATAGGCGTCCAGATTGATGAAGATGCCTCGATAGAGCGCCGCGACGCGATGTTCGTGGCGGCCGAAAAGGCGGCGTACTGCGGGACCGACCGGCATCAGAGTGCTCCCGCCCATTTGGCGCGCAGCCGTGGCAGGGCGCGCTCGATAATCCGCGAGCGATGGAGATAGCGCCCAGCGTCGAGGGGCCCCAACTCAGCGACCGTGCGGACCGCCTGACCCAGAGCGCCCGCTTCGCCATGAGCGGCGGCAGCCAGCGCCGCGTTGACGGTGATAGAGGCGTCGGCAAGCCGGCGCGCCGGCGCACGGCGGCGTGCGGGAATGGCGGCGATGTGACGATCTACGACGATTTGATGCTGTTTCACGAAGTCGGCGCGGTCGCGGCTGCCTGTGGATGTGGCCGATTCCCCGTGGATGCGAAAGCCAGCGGTGACTTCCTCATGATAGAATACCTCACCCTGCTGACCAAGCTTCAGCCACAGGTCCCAATCGCCGGTGTACCAAAGATTGAGATCCAGGCCGCCACACGCAAGCCATGCATCCCGGCGCACCACCGGACTCGCCACCGCGACGAAATTCTGGACGATCAGCTTTTCGGCGAGTGTCGCGGGATCGACCGGCCCTGCCTTGAGAGGACAGCGCCAGATACCGAGCACGCAATCGTCGCTGTCGATGATGGCTGTTGGCGCGAGATGCAGGGCGGCGAGCGGCGCTGCTGCGATCCATTCGCGCACGACGGCGGCGCGTCCAGGCAACCACAGATCGTCCTGGCACAGCCACGCGACGTGATCGGCGCGTGCATGAGCGACGCCGTAATTCATCTTCGGATAGCAGCCGTCGATCCCCGCCGGATCGGGGATGCTGAGCGTCAGCCGGTTCGCGAACCGATCAACCAGCACCATCGTCGCGCGGTCGGGGCTGCTGTCGATCACGACGACCTCGATGCCCATATCCGCCTGCGTTGCAACCGATTCGAGCGTGCGCTCGATCCAACGCTCGCCCCGGTAGACTGGCAAGATCACGGAGAGCCAGGGTCGGCTCGGGCTGGGTTCGGAATGCAAGCGATCTTCTTTCGGAAGCGATCGAAGATTGCCACTAAATGGGTTAACTAACTCCTCCCGAACCCTCCAAATTCTCTGGTTCACCTCATTTTCGAGACCATTCCGCCGACGGAAAAACAATACTCATGAACACAATCAAGCAGCGAAAATATGCTCATAGCCGGCGATGGCGCACGCCATCGTTCAAAGCCTGTCACGGCCCGTCGAGGCGGTCGACTGTGCAACCGGCCGCTATCAGCCGGGGTGAGAGGCTCGCAATCCGTTGGTCGGCGATGGCAAGCGGTTTCAGGTCGAAATATTCCTCGATCGGCCGATACGCCGCGCTGGTCGGCATCAGCACGCGTACGCCGGGATGGCAGATTTCCTGAATGAGCTGATTGTCGAGCTTCTCACCAAGAAGGCGAAGCGGGCGATTTGAGAGATCCGGACGGTTGATCACCAGGTCGTGCGAAAATGGCGCATCTCCGGTCCCGGTGATGAAATAATCCGCACCGCTGGCCGTTATCCGCTGGTCGATATGCGCAAACGGCGCATAGAAGCTGTATGCCATCCACGCCTGCAAGGGCAGGAGCAGGACAAGTCCGGCTACCGTCATGCGCAGGAAAAGAGGCCGCAGCCAGCCACATCGCTCGGCGAGAAACCGCCAACCATAGACCGCAAGGAGAATTCCGACGCCGATCACGCCGTGGAGATAACGATAGCCGAATCCGTGGCCTTGCCAGGGCAGGATCGCGGCCATGACGCAGACCGGCAGAATCAAACTGGCTGCAAAAGCGATGGCATACCGGTTGCGGCGCAATACGAAACCCGCACTTGCCAACAGTGGGAGAAAGAGCGGGTGCTGCCAGGCGAAAAACCTCAGGAGATTTGCTCCCATCCCCTGCCACCGCATGGGATCGCCCTTGGACAACGCCTTCACCAGACGAACAAAATAGCTTGTTCCATTCGCCACCGCTGACGAATCCGGACCTGTCGCCAGTGCGCTCATCCAGGCCGGCCACGCCAGCCAGAAGCCACAGATCGCAGCGTAGCCCGCCGCGTACAGGACAATACGCGGCCAATTGCGCTCGGGCAACAGCAGCGTGAAGAGGATCGGCACCGCGAACAGCGGATGGAAAAGCGGTTGATGCAGCCCCGTGGCGACGAAGCCGACCAGCAGAGCCGCAACGTCGGCGCCCCGGCGGTCAAGAAGAAACAACCATAGCCATACGAGGTCAAGCGCCAGATGGGCAGGCATGGCATAAGCCGTCATACCCGCGAACAGCACTTGCCCGGACCCGACGTAAAGCAGCAGCGCAACGATCGCCGCCTCGCGCTCATCCGGCCACAGGATGCGCGCACATTTCCACAGTGCAAACATGCCCAGCGCAACCATCAGCGGCCCGGTCAGTGTTGGATCGCCGGCCAGGCCAATTGCTGCCCGAAGCATCGCATTCATCGGCAGATAGGAAGAAACCCATGCTACGGGGTGCAGCACCGGCAGCATGAATACCGTCCTAAGAGCATCCGCATGCGCCTGCCATGCCGGCGGCAGCGGCTGTGCCAGACGGCCCGAAGCAAATATCCGCGTATCGAACACTGCCATCTGCTCGTCGCGGCTGGCGTCGTATCCGCAGAGGATCCACTTGTGGCCGAGCCAGCACAAGGCAATGGCCGCAATGGCGAGAAACACCAGCGCGGCGCGGGACAACTCCAATTTGTGAAAGCGATCGCGGAGCCCAATGCTCGCAAGGAGCAGCAACCCTGTTTCGACGAGCAGGAGCCACCGATCCTGCCGATACACGTAGATTACCGTATCGAGGCCCGGATAGTACTGTAAATTCGAGCAGAGCCAGATGGCACACAGGTAAAGCAGGAAGCCGGCAACGGCTACCGCATAAATCGGCAATACTCCGCGCGCCTCGGCGGACATGTGCAATTGCCGATCCAGCGAGTGCTGATTGATGGCCATTACCCGACTTTGCCCGCACATGGTTGTCATTTTGCTAATAGGCGCAAGGCGGGAGTAATTTTCAGGGACCGGAATCGCAATCGCTGCGCATTTGCGCGATTTCCACCGAAATCGTTAAGCAGTTCCCGCTACTCTGCCTCGCCTGACGAGCGCCGAGAAGCGTGGGAATGGATAACGTCAAGACAAACGACCTGAACTATCGCCGCACTCTCTGGATATCGCCCACGGTCCGCGCCTATGTCGGCATTGCCCGCCCCGATCACTGGATCAAGAATATCTTCATGATTCCGGGCGCGGCTCTCGCCTTGGCCGCCGCACCGCGCACGGAAAGCCTGTTCGCGCCGTTCGCCGGGCTTGTCGCACTTTGCCTGATCGCATCGGCCAACTACACGATTAACGAATATCTGGACGCCGAATTCGACCGATTCCACCCTGTGAAGTGCGCCAGGGCCGGCGCACTGGGGCTGCTGGATGGACGGCTTGTCGTCACGCAGTATTTCGTTCTCGCCGTCAGCGGACTCGTCATCGCACATGCGATCAACCTGCCCTTCCTGGTCAGCGCTGGCCTGCTGCTGATGATGGGCATCATTTACAACGTGCCGCCGCTGCGATCGAAGGACAGGGCTTATCTGGACGTACTTTCCGAGTCCATCAACAATCCGATCCGATTCCTGTTCGGCTGGTTCGCCGTCACCCAGATCGCGTTGCCGCCCGCCAGCGCGCTTCTCGCCTACTGGATGGGCGGCGCGTTCCTGATGGGCGTGAAGAGATATTCGGAATACCGGCGGATCAACGACTCGGCCCGCGCCATGCTCTATCGCCGCTCCTTCGGGACCTATACCGAACAATCGCTGCTGCTGTCCTCGTTCTTCTATGCGCTTTGTTCGACATTCTTTACCGGCGTTTTCCTGATCAAATACCGCATCGAATTCGTCCTGACGTTCCCGCTTCTCGCCGTGTTGTTCACCTGGTACCTGGCGATCGGACTCAAATCGGATTCGGCGGCGCAGGCGCCGGAGAAGCTCTATACGGAAACAATCTATCTCGGATTCGCCGCATTCACCTTCCTGGCGGCGGCGGTGCTGTTCTTTGTTCGCATCCCCTTCCTGCGCGGGCTGATGGATCCGCAACTCATTCCGCTGGACCTGCGGGCAATCTGGCACTAACTGCGTTGCGCCAGCCCAGTCCCGCAATCGCAATTTTCGATATGGACGGGACGCTGACGCGTGCCAACACGTTCCTCGCCTATCTCAAATTCGTGCTTGCGCGGAGAAAGCGCAGAATCCTGCGGTGTGCGCGTCTGCCATTGTTGGTCGCGCAGTACCGCTGCGGATTGCGTTCTCGCGACCGGCTGAAGGAGGACCTCCTGCGGGCCGTGCTCGGGGCCTGCTCTTCGGCCGAGATCGCTGATTTGACTGGCGCCTTCGTCGCTTGCTACGGATTCGGATTGCTCAAACCGGCCGCTTTGGCCGCCCTGGGCCGGCATCGAAGTCTGGGAGACAGACTTGTCATCGCTTCGGCCAGTCTCGATATCTACACAATCGCGCTCGCCGAATCATGGGGTGTACCGGAGGTCGTCAGCACACGGACCGAGTGGCGGTCCGGAAAGCTGACCGGCCGCCTTGCCGGACCCAATCTCCGCGGTGAAGCAAAGCTTGCTGCCGTCAAACAGATTTTAAGCGGCGTAACCGGCGAAAGACCCGAAATCTTCGCCTATTCGGACGATCACAGCGATCTGCCGCTGCTGAGATTTGCCGATCATGGCTTTGCCGTCGATCCGACCAGAAAATTAAAGGCCTGTGCCAAATTGAACCGGTTGCAAATTCTGGATTGGAACAGCGCTGTTGAAGGCCGCTTATCCGGTGGATGTGGCGAAACTAGCAGCGATGGCGACAGGCAGGCACCTGCGCTTCCAACTGCCATTTAAGCGTTCCTTTACGCGTTTCCACTAAGTTGCGGTGATCAATCGGGAGTTGGAAGACATGGTTCGGGTGTTCGGCGCATCGCTTCTTGTTTTGACCCTGCCGCTGGCGACACCGGCTTTTGCCCAGGTGTGCCATCCCGTGCATCACCACAAGGTCACACATTTTCACAAGGTGGCGCATCACGATTCCGGACTGGGTGTCGTTATCGACCAGGCGCGCCTGATTTCCTTCCCGAAGCCGGTGAAGACCGTCTATGTCGGCAATCCGGTCATCGCCGACATCACCATGCTCGACCCGCAGCACGCGTTCCTGCTTGGAAAGACATTCGGCCTCACCAACATGATCGCGCTCGATGCCGACGGAAAGCAGGTCTCGAACCAGCAGGTGGTCGTGTATAACAATTTCGCGGCCGTTACGGTCAATCGCGGTGCGGACCAGTTCGATTATATGTGTACCGCCGGACATTGCGAAACGGCGCCGCGGCCGGGCGATCCGACGCAATTTGCGTCGCAGACGGAAGGCGTCGCGCAGACGCATGAAGGCAACGCCAGTGGGGCCGGTAACAGCGCACCCGCGGGCCCGACGGTGGCACAGAGTCAGGGTCAGTAATTCCTGGAGCCTGCCGGATCCTTCCGGGACTGCGCCCGCGCGGCGGACGTGCCGAATGCCGACAGGCCATGTCTTGCACGAGCGTTAGCAACAGGGAATTTCGGGACGGCTGCGCATGACCACGCTCGACCACGCGCATGACATTCCCGATCGCTTGCCGGACCGGCGAGCGGTCACGTTCATCCGGCCAAGCGACGCCATTGCGGCAATCGGCGGCTTTGCCGCCCTGCTGCTGATCTTTTCTCTTGCAACGCTCATCTTCTTCCGGCCCGCGATCGCTCATCTGAGCACGGCGCTCATCGGTCCTCCCGAAGACAACATGCAGGATTTCTGGAACACGTGGTATGCGGCCGTGGCAGCGGACCCGCACCACTTCTTCTGGACAAAACTTCTGCGCTTTCCCGAGGGTACGTCCCTCGTCTATCAATCCTTTGCCTATCCGCAGGTCTTTGCCGTCATCGCGCTCAGCAAATTTTACGGCACGGATATCCCCACGCTGATTGCGCTCCAGAACCTCACATTGCTTGCATCCTTCCCGATAGCGGGAGCCGGCGCCTTTTATCTCGTGCGGCATTTCGTGCCGAGCACGTTTGGCGCGCTCGTGGGCGCGTTCGTATTCGCCTTCAATCCGTCGCACGTCATCCAGGCGATGCACCATGCACATGTGTCGTCGATCGAGTTCCTGCCGTTTTTTGCGCTCGCCTATCTGCTCGCGCTCGAGCGCCGCAGCTTTGGCTGGCTGATCCCGGCTGCGATCTTTTTGGCGCTGAGCGGACTCTCGTGCTGGTATTATCTGTTCTACGGCGCCTATTTCATGGGATTTCAGCTGCTCTACGCGCGCATACGCGACGGCGCCTGGCCTCGCGGCTGGCCGCTCACGGCGGCGTTTCTCTGCGCCGCTTTCACGGTTGTCATTCTCTCTCCGCTGATCGTGCCGATGATGCTCGCAGCGGCGCCGTCCGTGTACGAACCGGGCGGCAATATCGACCTCGCCGACCTGCTTGGATTTTTCACGTTTCCCCCGCAACATCTGCTGGCCGGGCTTTCGCGCGGCCTTTATTCCCGGTTCGCGGGGAATCCGTGGGAAGCGACCGTCTATCTGGGCTTCGTCAATCTTGCTCTCCTCGGCTGGTATTGCCGCCGCAAGGCCCGCGACCCGTTGGTCCTGTTTGTTCTTTCGGGCATGCTTGTATTCGCCGTTCTTGCCTGCGGAGAAACATTGCACGTCGCCGGTGTTCCGACGCATCTGCCGCTGCCGGATGCGGCGCTCGACAAGCTGCCATTCTTCGCCAATGTGCGCACCCCGTCGCGCGCGATCGTGTTTGTATATCTGTTCCTTGCCATCGGAACGGGCTCGGCGATGGCAATGCTCTGGCAAGGGCGAGCTAGAGCGAAAGCCGCCGCGCTCGGCCTCGCCGTAGTCATCGTGGCGGATTTCTACCCCGCGGTACTGGCGGCTACGCCTGTCACCTGTCCGCAGGAATTGCGCGTGCTCGAGAGCGAGCGGCAGAGCGGGGTCGGCGTCCTGAACCTGCCCTGGGGATACGTGGAAGAGAACGCCTACATGCTGGAGCAGGTTTGTCACCGCCTGCCGATCGTGGACGGCATGACAACCCGCGAGATGGGAGACCCGCTCCTGTTTCACCTCGCGTTGAAAGACCTGACACGTCAGCGTCGGCAGCTTACCGCCGCGCATGTCAAATACATTCTGCTACACCGGCCGAGAATGGGATATTATCGCTGGAACAGCGTATTTGCGCCCGTCGCAGAATACCTGAAAGAATATCCTACGGCCGATAGCGGACCGGACATGATCGTACTTCGGGTCTATTAGCGGCGGAACGGGAAACGTCAGCCCCAATAGGTGGTCCAGGTGACGAAGACAGTTCCGAACAGCGAGGTTGCTGCGAGAATCGCAGTCCAGGAAGCAACGCCGAGGCCAAGATACGCGCGCGAGCCGGAACGCGGCAAACAAGTGAGCGCAGGAGCTGCCAGCGGAAAAAGATAGCGGCCCTGAAAACCCTGTATCACACTCGCACCCGGAGAATCCCATTTGATGTAGATGAGCGTCAAAAGCAGAACGAAGCCTGAAATGAATGCTGATGCTGTGAGCCATTTCGCCGCGGTCGGCACGGATGGGCTTCCGGCGTCGCCCTCACCGGCTAGAACACAAAAAAGAGCCGCAACAAGTACCGCATAAAAGACAACCGGCATCGCAACCGGCGGCCCAAATATTCCGATAAATCCAAGTAGTGTCAACGGAATCAGGTTTGTCGTGAATATCGTCCTGACAAGAACACCAAGATAGGCGAGTGGATGCTGGAGTATAAACGCCGTCTGTCCATCCGGATAAACATGCCCGGCCCATGTGTAGTAATGCAGACCCGCGACATAGGTATGTTTGAGCGCAACCATCCAGGCGATGTTCAACGCAGTTCCGGGCAATGCTATCAGCGCGGAGGCAAAAAGCCATCGCAGCCGCGAACCGTAGCGCGCGACGGGTATCGCAAGTACCAGCTGCAAAAGAACAAAATAGGCGCTCTTGCTTTGCGCAATCAAAAGGCCGGAGACGACAAGTGTCGTCAAGGCGCGGCATGAAAGCTTTCGAGGTTCGACCATCGCTGCGAAGGCATTCGCAACGAAATAGAAAGCAATGCCGTGGGTGATTTGATCCGCGTCGAGCGTGGTTCGCGAAAAAACGATCGTTGGCAGAAGCGCGAGCGCGGCCATACCGTAGCGATGGAACGGCATGCGGCGGATGGCGAGAAACGTCAATAAAAGGCCGCTCAGGGCACCCGCGATCCGGCCCAAATAAAATAGAGCGAGTGGTGAGAAGTCCAGAGCCAGCCCAGTCCAGTATACTACGACCTGCGGAATGTAAGAGATGGGATTGAGAACAGTTATCGCATTGGGATTGAGCGTTGCCGGGCTTTCTCGCGAAAGTGGAATCGATGCCAGCGCCCGGAGTTTCGCCATCGAGTAATGATAAGGGGGAGGCGTATTTTCGGGAAACTGCCGATTGGATGCATCGAGCAGCTTCACAATACCACCTGGCACTGAGGCGGGCTCGATCAGCACGTGACCAGCGGCGACGGCCGCAACAGGCTGAAAATTATTCGGCTCGTTCCCGCCGGCAAGCGGTGGAATGAGGATCAGCAAGATCAGAGAGGCGAGACCTCCGAAGGCCAGAAACAGATATTCTGGCTTTGTAAATAATCTTAGAAAATCCCGGATCGCGCCACTCCGGAAAGCCCTTTCAACCGCTTCGGCGCTTGAAACGGTCATACGATCCATTGAATACGCCAAGGGACGGGCCATTGAATACGCCAAGGGACGGGGCGGAGGGCTGCTGTCGCGGCGCGCAAGACATCAACGGCACCGGGGCTGCGATTCCGCAACGCGAAAGGATGCGATGCACAAACGATTGGGCCTGCCGACATAGGAAAGGAAACCACTGGAAATCGGGTCGAACATGCCGCAATCACCGTTAAACCCCGGTTGATCGCTGATCCATAAGAATCGTCTTCATTAAAAAAAGCTCAGAAAATTACGCTCTCCTTTCCGTGACACGACGAAGTCGGAGCCAGGAATTCTTGCAAAGAATAGCAGGTGCGGCAAATGCGGGGTTAACCCTGTGTGGCGTTAGACGCGCCTTTCACCAGCCCCCGCCCAGAGGCTGCGGACCCCAAATGCAGTACCATGCCTTGGCTATCATGCTATATCTAGCATTTTGGATACAGCTTTGTAAACTGGACGGTCGCCCAACAATGGCGTAGGGTCCCCCTTACTGAGTAGAGCGGCAGCGCAACAGGTCCATTCTGGCAGAGCGGGAGCCGTGCCATGATGCGCTTTAAATTCGTTCTTATGTCTCTTCTCCTCGCGAGCACGGCGGTCGCTGCGCGTCCGGTCGGTTTGGTCAAGCCCGTGCCGGCGCCCCCGGTACTGCTCGACCTCGGCAAGCTGCATCTGTTCCATCTGCCCGACGCATCAGATACCACGACGTCGACCGCCGCGCAGCCGAAGGAACAAGACTGGTCGGCGCAGGGCGGGCTTCCCAGCCTGTCCGTAGGCGCGCTCCACGCCCAGTTCGGGCAGGACGACAATCCCTGGGCTCATCTGCAGAACTATCAGTCGGAACTCGGCGGCAGCGCGTGGGAAGACCAGGAGAACAAGTCGCGCTCGGCCAAGCTCCTTTTCGTCTGGCCCACGGACAAATAGCGAATTCGCTTCACAGCGTTGGGGCATTGCGATAGAGGCTCGCATGGGACCGTGGGCGTCTCGTCCGCAGTGCCGGCCGGCAATCAAAAAGGTCATATGCGCATGTCGTACAAGGTCGCCGTGGTTGGCGCGACGGGCAATGTCGGCCGCGAAATGCTGGGTGTTCTCGCCGAGCGCGCTTTTCCCGCGAGCGAGGTCGTGGCGCTCGCCTCAACCCGCTCCGTTGGAACAGAAGTTTCGTTCGGCGACGACACGCTGAAGGTAAAAGCGCTCGACTATTACGACTTTGCGGGCACCGATATCGTGCTGATGTCGGCGGGCTCGGCGGTGTCGAAGGAATGGGCGCCGAAAATCGCAGCCGCCGGCGCTCTGGTGATCGACAATTCCTCCTGCTGGCGCATGGATCGCGGCGTGCCGCTCATCGTGCCCGAAGTGAACGCCGATGCGCTTGAAGCCGGCGCGCCGAAAGGGATCATAGCCAACCCCAATTGCTCGACCGCAGGGCTCGTTGTGGCGTTGAAACCGCTGCATGACGAGGCGCAGATCGAGCGCGTCGTCTGCGCGACTTACCAATCGGTTTCCGGCGCGGGAAAAGACGCAATGGACGAGTTGTTCCGCCAGACGCGCGCTGTGTTCGTCGCCGACCCGATCGAACATGAAAAGTTCACCAAGCAGATCGCATTCAATGTCATTCCGCATATCGCCGAGTTCCTCGATTCCGGATACACCAAGGAAGAGTGGAAAATGATGGTCGAGGTGCAAAAAATACTGGATCCCGACATACAGGTCACCACGACCTGCGTGCGGGTGCCGGTGTTCGTCGGGCATTCGATCGCGGCGACTGTCGAGTTCCAGCGGCCGATTACGGCACAGCGTGCGCGCGCAATTCTGCGCGAAGCGCCGGGCGTTCTCGTCGTCGACAAGCACGAGGATGGCGGTTACGTCACGCCGGTCGAAGCGGCAGGCGAGGACGCGACCTATGTTTCCCGCATCCGCAGGGATCCGACCGTCGAACACGGCCTTTCACTCTGGGTGGTGACGGACAATCTGCGCAAGGGCGCGGCGCTCAACGCCGTGCAGATCGCCGAATGCCTGATCAACCGCCAGCTGCTTCGCAAGGCAGCTTAAGGTTTCACCACAAAGAGCACGAAAAACATGACGAAACTTCGTGCTCTTTGTGGTAATCAATATTGCGAACTGATTTGTTCAATCTTCAAATCGCCAGAGGGGCTTGGAGTTACAAGCGTGTCCTGTTCTGCGATAAGGCGCAACTCGTTGCAGTCGCGGCTTGCGGACAGGATGTGCTGGAGGGGCGCCATTGATCGCGCGATTGCATCGCGCAGTCCGTCCCCTTCGAGCCGGCGCGCAAGAAACAAGGCGGCGAAGAGATCGCCGGCGCCATGCGGTACCTCCGCAAGACGCGTCGCAGACGCGAACCAGGCTTCATTGCGCGTTGCAGCGAGAATGCCGATGCGTTCCGCGCCATCGGGAATCGACGTCGCGGCCACCAGCGGGCGGCCGAGCCTTGCGGCGGCCGGTTTCGCATCTTCGATATTGCGCACCGGCAAGCCCGAAAGCGCGACAAGCTCGAACGCATTCGGCGTTACGATGTCGGAAAGCGGCAGCAGAAACCGGGCCATTGCTTCGGCCACGCCGGGTTTCGCATAAGCGCGGCCATCGTCGCCGACAACCGGATCAAGACAGTAGACCGCCTTCGCGTTCGCGCCTTTCACTGTCGCAATAGCTTCTGCGATCACCGCCGCCTGTTCCGGATGACCGAGATAGCCGGATAGAATCGCATCGCATTGGCCGAGCCATCCATTTGCCAATAACCCGTCGAGCAGTCGCCGCAACCGATCGGCAGCAATCACTTCCCCTTCCACGCGGGGATACCGGGCGTGGCTCGACAGGAGCACGGTCGGAAGCGCCCAGACTTCGTGGCCGAGCCGCTGCAACGCAAACCGCGCAGCACCCTGCCCGACATGTCCGTAGACGACTTCGGATTGGAACGAGAGGATGTTCATCGGCGATCCCGCCGCTTTTTTATTAGGTGGAGGCGATCAAACGCAACATTGGCGGATGGCAGTTCGTAGGTTAGAGATGGTTTGGCAGTCTGCAGGCTCTTCATGACCCACACCATTCGCCCCCGACGTTCGGTGCTTTACATGCCGGGCTCCAACGCCCGCGCAATCGAAAAAGCCCGCACCCTGCCCGTGGATGGCGTCATCCTCGATCTGGAGGATGCCGTCGCGCCGGACGCAAAGGAACAGGCGCGGACGCAGGTCTGCGAGGCTGTAAAGGCAGGCGGCTTCGGCCGGCGCGAGGTCGCGATTCGCGTGAATGCGCTTGCGACTCAGTGGGGCGAAGCGGACCTCGCGGCCGCGGTCGATGCGAGGCCCGACGCGATCCTCATTCCAAAGGTCTCCAGCCGTGACGATCTGCACGAACCGGTCGCCGTGCTGGCCGAAAGCTCCACTGCTTTGTGGGCAATGATAGAAACGCCGCGCGCCATTCTCGACATTGCTTCGATCGCCGCCACCCGTGGCAGGCTCGTCTGTCTGGTGATGGGCACGAACGATCTTGTCAAGGAAATGCATGGAACCCATATCGGCGGCCGCGAAAATCTGCTCGCGGCCCTCGGCCTGTCGGTGACCGCCGCACGCGCCTTCGGCCTTGCCATCATCGACGGCGTGTTCAACGACATCTCGGACGCCCAGGGCTTCCGCGCAAGTTGTTATCAAAGCCGCGCCTTCGGTTTCGACGGCAAAACGCTCATACATCCCTCGCAGATATCGATATGCAATGAGACATTTGCCCCTTCGCCGGACGAAATTACATCGGCCCGCAAGATCGTCGCCGCCTTCGATCGGTCGGAAAACAGCAACAAGGGCGCCATTGCGCTGGATGGCCGCATGGTCGAACGGCTCCATCTCGACATCGCGCGCATGACAATCGCGCTCGCCGAAACGATCGATGCGGACGCCGGATGACGCCATAGGAACAAGCGAGACGGTCGTGCTCGACACGCCATCAGGCCGGCTGGCCGGTACGCGGCAGCGCGACATGTTTGTATTTCGCGGCATTCCTTATGCCCGCGCCCCGATCGGCCCTCTCCGCTGGCGCCTTCCGGAACCGCTCGAATCCTGGATGGGTGCGCGCGATGCGACGCGATTTGGTCCTGTATGTCCTCAGGCGCCGGCGCCGTTCGATCTGTTCCTTGGCGGCACGCTCAGCGCGCAATCCGAGGATTGTCTTTATCTGAATGTCTTTACGCCCTCGCTGGACGCGGCCAAACGGCCGGTAATGGTCTGGATTCATGGCGGGGCGTTCGTGTTCGGGGCAGGAAGCCAATCCATCTACGACGGCAGCCGGCTCGCAGCACGAAACACGGTTGTTGTTACAATCAACTATCGGCTAGGTGCCTTTGGATTTCTTGCCCTTGGCGATGCAAGCGAAGGACAAGCGCCGGGATTGGGCACCGAAGGTCTCGCCGACCAGATCACGGCGCTCGATTGGGTGCGGCGGAATATTTCCGTCTTCGGCGGCGATCCCGGGAACGTGACTGTGTTTGGCGAGTCCGCTGGCGCGATGTGCGTCGCGGCGCTGCTCGCCGCGCCGGCCGCGGAAGGATTGTATCACAAGGCAATTCTGCAGTCCGGCGCCGCCCATATCGGTTACGACCGCGAACAGGCGGCCCGTGTCGCGCGTGCTTTTCTGGGTGCGTTGTCGCTTTCGCCGCAGGACGCACATCTCGCCGTCGACATGCCCGCTGCGCTGCTGCTGAAAGCACAGACAAGCGTTCTCGCGTCGGCGCATAGCGGCAGAGACGTTCAGAAACTCGGGCGATTGCCGTTTCAGCCTGCGATCGACGGCCAGATACTCATTGGAACACCCATCGCCGAACTCCGGCGCGGAGCAGCGCGCAACATTCCGCTTGTAACGGGCACGACACGTGATGAATGGAAATTGTTCAGCGCACCAAATCCGCGCCTCAGGCTGATGGGCATGGCCGGCTTCGAATCGCGTCTTGCTCATGTCGGCGGCGACGCAACGCCGCTGCTGTTGCGCGCATATTCCGACGGCTCCGCATTCGAGCGCTATAGCGCTTTCATGGGCGACCGGACTTTCGGAGTGCCCGCCGAAAGATTGCTCGAGACACGAACGGCCGGGGCTCCGGCCTTCGCTTATCGTTTCGACTGGCGCTCGCGATTTCTCGGTGGAATTTTCGGTTCGTGCCACGCACTCGACCTGGGTTTTGTCTTCGGGACCCATGGCGATGGCGCCGCATCCGCGTTTTTCGGCAAAGGCGCGTTGGCGGACCGGCTGGCAGAAAATATGATGGCGTGCTGGACACGGTTTGCGCAGACCGGAAATCCCTCGACGGACACAACCGGATCATGGCCGCGCCACAGATCGGATCTCCGTCCCACCATGATCTTCGGTGATGGTTCACCCCATCCGGTGACGACGCCGGAAGGCGCAAGGATGGATGCGTGGCGCGATGTGCCGGACGCAAAGGTCGGTATGTAAGACTGCAGCGCGTTTGCAGAATTGGTCGGCTTGTTCTACCAGACTTTCCTTTCGGCCTACCGGGGCCGACGAGCGGGAAGAATGAACAATCGTCTGCGCGCATTTGTGTGGTTCCTCGCGTTCAGCGCGACCGTGCTCCGCGCGACGCTTCCGGCCGGCTGGATGCCGGTTGCAGATGGCTCAGGGGGGGCCTCTCTTGTCATCTGTACGGGCCATGGTCCGCTTGCCGTGCCGGTGCATTCGCGCGGGCATGCGCCGCCGGTCGGTCGTAGCAACGATATCTGCCCGTTTGCGGCGATAGCGCATCTTGCGACGCCGACGCCGTTCGCGCTTCTTCCGGCGCCGATCCCGATTCATCGGGAGGCTGATCCGGGAGCCTACGGCCGCCCCATCTACGCGGCGCGACCCCGCGGCAATCACACTTCACGCGCGCCTCCGGCCCTCGCCTGAAAACTCTGTCGTTGCGCGCGCGGCCTTGCGCCGCGCTGACCTTTTTCTTTTCAGGCGAGAACAAAAATGAACTTGGCTCTCAATTCACACCGGACGATCGCTCGTCCGCGCACGTGCCGCCATCTTAAGAAGGCGGCAATCGCAACCCTTGTCACAGCTATTCTCGCGCCCGCCCAAGCACTGGCATGCGCCTGCGGATGCGGCGTATTCGATGTTGGCGAAGGCGTGCTCAGCGCCATGCCCAATTCGGAGTCAGGCCTCTCCGTTTGGTTCCGCTACGACTACATGGATCAGAACCAGAACTGGGTGCATTCGTCGGCGGCGCCGGCGTACCTCAATGGCGACAAGAACATCGACACCGATTTCTATTTCGCGGGTGCGGAATACCAGATCAATCCCGACTGGACGGTTATGGCGGAAATGCCGTTCTTTCACCGCTCGCTAACCACGACAGACGACGGAACCGTCTTCGGGGCACCCGGCACCGTCTATACCGGTTACGATACCGCGCCGGGCGACTTGCAGCTCCTGGGCATGTACACGGGCTTTTCACCCGACCTGTCCAATGGACTCGGGTTCGGAGTCAAGCTCCCGACCGGTGACGATACCGGCCCGAAGGGTCCGCTTGGCGGCTACGAATTCGACCGCGACAGTCTTCCCGGAACCGGCAGCACAGATCTGATGTTCGAGGGCTACCACACCGGCAATGTGCCCATCAGCCCGGCCGTCTCCTGGTTTCTGGAGGGAAAATACCAGTTCGCGGTCGCGACTCACGACAGCTACCGGCCGGGCAACGAACTTGATGCGGCGGTGGGGCTAACGTACGATTTCGGCCAGCAGGGACCGTTTTCCGACGTGCAGCCGCTCGTCCAGATGGTCAACAGCTGGCGCGAGCATGACCAGGGCCTCGAAGCCGATCCTCTGAATTCCGGCTACGAACGGATACTGGTTGCGCCCGGAATTCAGCTGCAAGTCCAAAAGTTTCGTGTGTTCGCCGATGTCGAGCTGCCGATCTATCAATACACCAACGCGGCCTCAAGCCTGGCGATCGAAGGCACGGAGGGGCAATTGATCGCTTCCGCTCTTTGGGGGGTGCAGGTTGCGTACGACTTCTAAGCTTCGTCACCGAATCGGAACCGGCGTCTGACGCTTGCCATTGGATGTCGGAATGGCGCGTACCACGGCAGAAGCCGCCGGTGCTCCGGCCGGTTCCGGGCCAAAGCAACTCGCAAGCCCAAGCTCGCGTCCTTGTTGGCCAAAAGATGCAAGCAGCCGCACAAATCGAGGAGAAAGAAATGAAATTCATGCTGATTCCCGCTTCGATCCTTGCCTTCATCTCTGTGACTGCACTTGCTGCGGATGCACAACAGGCAACGGTCAGCAACACCTGGTTCCGCGCTCTGCCCTCAGGTTTGCCGGCGGGTGGATATTTTAACCTGACCAATCATGGCAGCGCACCGCTGACGCTGATCGGCGCCTCATCCCCGGCCTGCGGCATGCTGATGCTGCATCGCTCGGAGAGCGAAAATGGCGTGTCGCGAATGATGGACGTTCCCCGTGTGGATATCGCGCCGAATCAGACCATGCACTTCGCAACGGGCGGCTATCACCTCATGTGCATGAAGCCGACTGCCGCAATGAAGCCTGGCGCGACAGTGGATGTGACGCTGCAATTCGAGAAAGGGCCGAACATCACCGCTCCGTTCGAAGTCAGGAATGCGCAAGGAATGCCGCAGATGCACTGAGTGCGGCAATCAAGTCCGGCGCGAAGGCAAACAATTGATCGAACTGTGAGATAGAGCAGTATCCGATCATGCGCGATCAGTACCTGACTGCCATGCTTCGATCCGCCTTCGCCAAGGCTCCGGCGGACATGTAGAAGCCGCTGACCCGTTGAAGCTTTAGCTCAGGCGCGCAGGCTCAGCATGAGGATTTAACAAAAAGAACCTCACTGAGCTTGCCTGCCTTCGCCGAAGCGAAGCTTCAGCTTCGCGCAGGCAGGTCGAAGGGTGTGCCGATTCGATCTGTCCGGACTTCGCTCCAGTCTGCAGATAAAGCCGCGGTGAGGCCGGGGGGCGAATTCATTTCATCAAATTCCGTTCCGGCTAGAGAGTGATTTGGATCTTGTGAATCGGGTGGGGATTCACAAAGCGTCGATCTCGATCTCCCTGTCGTCGGTCAGGATCGTCTTCGCGCTCGTGCCATTGCGGCTGTTGTCGGATCTCCGGCCGCAGGATCGCCCTTCTCGCAGCCAAGATAACCTGTCGGGCCCGCGCCAAGCGCGCGTTCGATCAGGGCTTTCTTAAGCCGCTTTAACAATCCGTCCTCGGCCGAAAGGTTTTCCGGCTCAGACCGTCGCCAAGCAACTGGTCCAGAATCTCAGGTGAAAAATCTGCAGGCATGCGAGTCTCCCTCTCAAAGGTAAACTCACGGAAACCATCTTATACGGAACTACTGACCCCCTCGCGAATGGACGCTGCGCGAAGGACGAGCCGCTCGTCGCCAAAGCTCCCTTTGGCAAATGGCGAACCCTCACCTTTCTGGTAACGCTGTGCCCGGATCGCCTCAATGCACCCTGCCTGTCCGCAAAGCGATCCGCTCAGTGGCGCCAAGCTCTTCCTCCTGCCAGCCTACTCACCCGACTTCAGCCCGATCGAACAAGTCTTCTCAGAGCTCAAGGCATTATTGCGGAAGAGCGATCCACGAACCGTCGAGCAACCATGGACGCGCATCGGTCTGCAGCTCGATTCCTTCTCACCAACCGAATGCGCCAACTACCTCAGAAACGCCGGATATGTTTCCGTGTGAACAGATCACGCTCTAGAAGCTGATGCGTATTCCGCCGAAGGCACTGATGGGAGGAGCCGGACTTTCAAAGCGGTTGTTCACGCCGGGGCCGTTCGTGACCGCATTGGGCGGAATGCCCGGAGCCCCGATGCCGGTGGGGTCGCCAAGAATACCGTACGTCTCGTAACTGGCATTGAGGGCGTTCACCACATCTACAAAGAGTTCGACGTTGTCTGTTACTTCATAGCGCGAATGCAGGTTCACGACGGCGTAACCCGGAAGCTGTCCCAATTGGTTCGATTCGTCGCCGTAAAAATATTGTCCGCTCTCATAGACGACGTCCGCACCGACAATCCATGACGGCATCACGCGGTAGTCGGCTCCGGCCTTGATGCGATGCGTCGGAATGCCGGGCAATGTGTCGCCCGGCCGGACCTGGATGTTCCCGTCCGCATTCGCAAACGGGTTCTGTGGTGAGTTCAACAGGAGCGAGGACTCGAATGTGGCGGCGACATAGCTGTAATCGAGGAAGGCGGTCAGTCGTTCGTCGCTGTATTTCAGGCCCAATTCGGTGCCCTGCCGCCGCGTGCCGCCGATATTCTGGAAATATCCCGTGCTGACCGAGGTCGCAACGCCGTAGATGTCGTCATCGACTTCGGTGCGGAAGAAATCGGCATTCCAGGTGATTTGTCCCGCGCCCAAATAAGTACCCGAAAAGCCGCCGCGCAGACCGGCTTCCCAGGTATGGGACACGACCTGCTTGAGGTTTGGTGGATCGCTGGAGAGGGTCGACGGCAAGAGGCAGGGTGCCGCCGGATTCGAGCACTCGATCTCGCCCGGCGTGGGCGCCCGATTGCCCTCCGAATAACCGCCATAGGCGGTGAAATCGTTCGTGAGTTTATAGGTCAGCCCGAGCGCGGGATTGATGCGGTCGTAAGTATTATGGCCGGAAAGGTCGTGGCCGAGATGATCGGCGAGATCGATCTGGGCGAGGTTGTATCGTCCACTGGCGGTCGCTGCGAGAGCAGACGTGATATTGAATGTGTCGGTTGCGAAGATTCCATAATAGGCGTTCCTCGCGGTGACACTGACCGGCGTCGCGGTCCAGGGCGTGTTTTCCGGCGTATCGACGTACAAACCGGAATTGGAGACGACCAGCGCCGAATTGATCGTGCCCAATTCCGCGCTCGAACCGAAGTCCGTTGTCGCAGTGTCGATGCTGCCGCCGGCAGTCAGCTGATTATCATGGCCGAGCACCGAGGCTGTCTCGGTCGTCTGCAGCGAGCCGCCAATTCCGTTTGTGTGAATTGTCTCGAAGTCGTTCTCACCGATATAGACCGTGCCTCCCTTGGAGATGTCGGGCAACAAATCGCCTGCCGCGTTGTGCAGCGGCGTGGCCCCATCGCCCTGGCACATGAATCCGGCATATTGCGCGACCGTGCAGGCCGTATAATCCGTCGTGTTGCCGTTGATGACGTTCTGCCAATAGGACCGATAGTAGAAATCGCCCTGGACCGAAAGGTCCTCGCTCGCGACATAACTGCCGTTCAACGTGACGAAGGCGAGCTTGTTGCCGTTGTCCTGGGGGCTCGTGAAGATCAGCGACCGGTTGATCGCCAGCTCCTGCACCGGCGTCGGTGATTCGCCGTCCAGCTTGTTGTTGGCGCCGCTGAAGCTCAGATCGAGCGAGAGACCGCGTTTGCGATAACTGAAATCCGTGTACAGCTGCTCGACCTTATCGGGCGAAAATTCGCGCCAGCCATCTTCCTCCAATCCGCGCGCGGAGGCGTAGAAACCGAATGGCCCGGAATTGGTTCCGTATTGAACAGCCAGATTGCGTTGCCCCCAGGAACCGCCTGAAAGCTCGAGTTGGCTGCCTTCATAGTCGAAACCGTTCTTCATGTTGATGACGACCGCGCCGCCAAGCGCGTTCAACCCATAAACAGGATTGGCGCTGACGACCGTGACCCGGTCGATGGCGTTGGGCGTAATCAGGTCCCAGTTGAGGGAATCGCCAAACGCCTCGTTGATCCGCACGCCGTTCTGATAGATCGCGAGACCTTCCGGCGTGCCCAGCACGGGCGAAGCCTCGAAGCCGCGGTACAGGATGTCTGGTTGGAATGGATCGTCGAGATCGTCGTTGATGTTGACGCTGCCCAGTTCGTCGTTGAGGGCCGTTGTAAGGCTTGCCGTACCCTCTCTGGTCATGTCGGCGGCATCGAGTGTCTGGACACTATAAGGTAATTTGTCGGCATCGATGCCCGACCCGGGCACTGGAGTCGTGGCAGTGACGACTACCGTTTCCACGTCCTGCGAAGAGGGGGGTGGCGCATTCGCGGTTTGCGCGGCTGCGTGAAATGCGGAGCCAGCAAACTGAAGTGCGATTGCCGCTGAAAGACTACTAACGAACCCTGACCATCTCGCAAATAAAACTCCGCATGCGATGCGTTCCGCCGGTCTGGTGCTGCTCGTACTTACCATTGCTGTATGCTTTACCGCCCTCGTCCGCCGTCGCATGTTCGCGAGATTTCCGACAGACACCCCAATACCCAAGGTGATTGGGCGATGTGGCGCGCGTCTATGGGATATTTTCCCGACTTGAAAACTATGTGCCCCGTCGCTGAAGCTCTGCGACGAGGCACTTGATGAGCATCGCCGAAGGTGTCATGCAAAATTATGGCGCAGACGGGATCGGCTAATCGTTGGCCCATGTTGCGCCGCCCGGATTCACGAATCCGCCGTCGTCCAGGTCCACGGCCGGAACCTCCCGCGCGCTGCCGTCAATGATTTTGCCACCCAGTTTTTCGATCACTGCCCGCGTGCCCATCTGGGGCCACTCCTGGAATCTTCGGCTCTCCGGCCTCCAAATTCTCGCCCTGTATACCGTCACGAACGTCATTCTGCCCCTCCGAAAAAGACCCCGCCTGCAGGTCGTCTGGAACCCCATCGCAGGCAGGGCGCAACCTGCGGCAATGGCTGCGCCGCAATCTATCTGATATTGCGAATAAGTCGCAACCGCAAAAGGTCTTGCTGGGGAGTTGGATCGACCGCTGATGCGGCAGCCCTTGCAAATCCTTCGGCGGGCTCGCGCTCGGCGCCAGTGGCCCAATCGTCAACGCAGCCGGCACGATCCGCGCCCATTCGAGAAATCCGTTTGAGGTCACCTCCGGCCGGAGTCCTGGTCAGAGGCCTATTTCATAATTTCTGCCGGCCGGTGACGATGTCGTCATATTTCGCCTGGCACAACGGTTCATAGCGCCACGCCGGAGAATCCAGTACATAAAGCGGCATGTCGATCCGGGACGGATCGAAACCCTCTTTTGCCAGATCGACTTTCCGTTGTTTGAAGGTGCCGGTAATTTCCATCTGCGGCAGAAGCCTCAAGAATATCGGTAGCGCGTAGTCGGGGAGATTTCCCCTCAGCTGAGTTGCGAGTTTTGTTACATCAAATTGGGGGCTCGCGACCAGGGCGGCCATGCCGGCACGACCGTCATAATCCGGCACTTTCACGCCATAAACATTGGCTTCCGATATTCCCGCAACCGTCTGCAACGCTTCGGCCACTTCGCTCGTGGCGACGTTCTCGCCCTTCCAGCGGAACGTGTCGCCAATCCGGTCCACGAAATAGAAATAGCCGAGCCGGTCGCGCTTCATGAGGTCGCCGGTGCGGAACCAGGCGTCGCCGCGTTGAAACACATTCCGTAAAATTTTTTTCTCCGTATCGGCCTCGCGCGTATAGCCTTCAAATCGCGTCTTTGGCTCGGAAGTAATTTTTCCGATCGCTTCCCCCACCTTCCCTTCCGGGCATTCGATGCAGAAACCTTGCCCGTCGCGCACCGGCGTTTCGGTCTCGATGTCGAAGCGGATGATTCGCGTCTGGAACAGGCCGCGTGCGTACCAAGGTATCCGCCCGACCGCGCCCGGCTTCCCGTCGTAATTCAGCAGCGCGACGTTGCCCTCGGTCGCGCCGTAAAACTCGATGATCCGGGGAATGGCGAAGCGCGACTGGAACCGCGCCCAGATATCCGGCCGCAGGCCATTGCCGATGACGGCGCGCAACGTGTGGTCGCGCTCATGCGGCGAAGGCGGCGCGTTCAGAAGATATCGGCAAAGTTCGCCGATATACTGGAAAACAGTCGGGCGGTAGCGCGCACAGTCGTCCCAGAATTCATGCACCGAGAATTTGCGGCGAATGACGAGAGAGCCGCCTGTCGTAAGCGCCATACCCGGCCCGCAGATGCCTCCGGCCGAATGATAAAGCGGCAGCACGTCGTAAACGCGATCCGACGCGCGCGTACCGACTGCGCCGCCAAATCCCTGCATCATGAACAATGTTCGGAAATGACTGATGTTCGCGGCTTTTGGGGGGCCGGTTGTACCGGAAGTGAATATGTAGAATGCGAGGTCCTTGCAGCGCAAACCCTGCCGCCAGGCGGGATCGCTCGGGCCATACCGAACAGTGTTAAGCGCAGCATCCAGATCATCGTGGGACGGGTGCGGTCCGCCGGTAACCCAGGCCCGTGGCGGCACGGGAATATGGCCTCGCGCGGCGAGATATTCGGCGGCCAGTTCACGACCGAGCACCAGATGACGCGCCTCGCATGTCGCGATCGAATGGGCAAGGGTCGCACCGCGCAGATTGCTGTTGATGAGCGCCGCCACCGCGCCCAATTTGAACAGGCCGAGCCAGACGGCGATAAATTCCGGGCAATTGTCCATGAGGAGCGCTACGCAGTCTCCGTGCCCGACACCCAGCCGGTGCCCCCAATGCGCAACGCGATCGGCTCGCGCATCGAGTGCGCCATAAGTAACAACCTCGTCGCCGCAGAGAATGGCGGGATTGTCCGGCTGCGCCCGCGCCTGGTGTTCGAAAATGTCAATGATCGTGATGGGTGAATCCGGCGTTACGTGGCGGAGGCGCCAGAGCTCGCGGGCCAGACTTGCGATGTAAGTGGTTTCGCGCAAAACCACTGCGGGAAGGACCATGGATGAATCGCGCTCCTTTTGCGCGATTGTCGGCAGGATAGGCGGCGCAGGAAACGCCGTCCACGAAAGATGCAACCCGCGGCGCTCGATCTCAGAGGCCTCAAATGCCCCATGCCGGCTCTGCTGGCACGGCGGGCGCTGGCGCGCGCGGCCGCTGGCACGACCGTCGAAATTTTCTGCGACGATCCGCTGGCGCCGATCGACGTACCGCATATGTGCCACGAACGGGGCTACGAGGTGCTCACGCTCGAACGAACCGGCTCCGTCACCCACATGGTCCTGCGACGGCCCGCGTGAAAATGGACGGAGAATCTCTTGCAATCGCGGCGGCGTCGCTGGCCGCGGCCCCTTTCATCGGGAGTTTCCTCGGTGTGCTCGCGCTTCGCCTGCCGGAAAAGCGACCGGTGGCCTGGGCGCGTTCGGCCTGCGCCGGGTGCGGCCACGTGCTTGCGCCGGCCGATCTCATTCCGATCGCAAGTTATCTGTTCCTCCTCGGACGCTGCCGATACTGCCATGGCGTGATTGGCCGCTTCGTGCTTGCGATCGAAATCGCCGCACTTCTCGTCGCGGCGTGGGCGGCCGTGCAAACGACAGGATGGGTGATCGCGGCAAGCTGCCTGTTCGGCTGGATGCTCCTTCTTCTCGCGGTCATCGACTGGCGTACGCAACTCCTTCCCGATGTAATTACTTTCCCGCTGCTTGTAACGGGACTGGCGGCGGCGGCGCTTCTCGACCGGGATCGTTTCGTCGACCACTTGGTCGGCGCGCTCGCGGGGTTCGCGCTGTTCGCGCTGGCCGCCTATGCCTATCGGGTGTTGCGCGGACGCGAAGGCTTGGGATTCGGTGACACCAAATTGCTCGCCGGAATTGGCGCATGGGTGTCGTGGACCGGGCTTCCGACCGTCGTGGTGTGGGGCTCGATCCTGGGCCTTGTCTTTGCCCTCGCACGCGCTGCAACGGGGCGTGGGCTCAAGCTCTCGGATCGTCTTCCGTTTGGCACATTCCTCGCAGCCGGCGGCTGGCTCGTCTGGCTCTATGGCCCGCTCATGCCGCCCGGATGAGTTGATCGGATGGCGCAAAGCGTTGCAGGCGCGCGTCTGCGCCGCGTCGTTGTCGAGGCGGCCTGCAAATCACCGGTAGCAAAAGGCGGGGCGGGGCCCGGTGCGCGTGTCAATAGAGAGAGGGGCAGGCATTCGCACAACACGATTCAAAGTCGAGCGGATATTTCAATAAGCCTTACAATTGCGGGACAAAGTTGCGCAAACGATGCGAAAGAAACCGCGCATGGCTTGCCGCGCTTGACTGTTCGAAGTAGGATTCTGGCCTGCGCTCTCGAGGGCGCGAGCTGGTCCGATTGGCGGACGGCTCCTCAAGGGGAATTCCCATGAAAATCAACAACTGCCTCACCGCTGGGGTTTCGGTTTTGGCTATCGCGGCCGTTGCTGCGCTCGCCACCGGCGCTTCGGCGCATGAAGTCTACCTTCCGTACCACTTTGGACAGAAAGCTCCGAAGCCGATCACGCTCGTGACGGATCCCCATCTGGTTCCGTATGTCGCGCCCAAGAAGGCCAAGTCCGGAACGTGGACGGATGTGAACAACTCTCCGTTTACGGACGAAGGCGGCTGGGGGCCGCTGCAGTTGACCGACGGTACGGTCATTATCAAGCACGCCTTCACCGGCTCGACTGCCACCTGGTACAAGCTCACGCCGGACACGAAGGGCAACTACACGACCGGTACCTGGTCGCAGATCGCATCAATGCCGAGTGGCTATCAACCCGACTTCTACGCCTCGCAGGTTTTGCCCAATGGCAACGTGCTGATCGAGGGCGGCGAGTACAATGCAGGCCAGGGCGACTGGAGCAACAAGGGCGCGATCTACGATGCGGTTGCGAATACCTGGGCCTCGGTGACCGCACCAACCGGCTGGGGCAGCATTGGCGACTCCGAGAGCGTCATTCTGCCGGACGGCACTTACATGTTGGCCGATTGCTGCTTCTTCGGCACCGGCGAACAGGTGCTGGCCACGATCAGCGGCACGACGGTGAACTGGGCTAAAGCCACGGACACGTGGACATGCAACAAGGTGAATTCCGACTATCCCTGTATGGACGAAGAAGGCCTTACTTCTCTGCCGGACGGCGACGTCTTCCTCGTGGACGTGTGGGACTACACGGCCACTTCGGACGAATACTGGATCTACGACACGACGACCGGTGCGTGGAGTGAAGCAGGAAACACCCCGGATCGTTTGAGCGACTCGAGATACTTCGAGCTCGGCTCCGCGCCGCTGACACCGCTCGGCAGCTCGCAAGGCACCATCATCCAGTTTACTGCCAACACCGCCACACAGACCGCTCCGAGCGATGTCTACAACGTCGCAACCGGCAAGTGGTCCACCGGTCCAATAATAAAAGTCAGCGGTGCGACCTACGTCATGGCCGATGCTCCGTCAGCGACACTTCCGGACGGAAACGTTCTCGCGGAAGCCGGCCCGGGATATGCGAGCACGCCCGCGCATTTCTGGGAATTCAAGACCTCCAAGAAGGGTAAGGTAAAGGCGACCCAGGTGGATGATACAAAGACCTCGGCGCAAAGTTCGGACTTCACGGGCAACCTGCTGCCTCTTCCGACCGGACAGGTCCTGTGGGACGACAGCCAGTCCAGCACCGAAGTCGCGGTCTATACGCCGGTGGGCAAGGCGAAGGCCGCCTGGGCACCGGTCGTGTCGAGCGTGAACTCCACGCTGACCGTCGGCAGCACCGGCAATGCGATCTCCGGAACGAACTTCAACGGCTTCGATCTGGGCGGCTCCTACGGCGACGATGCGCAGCAGGCCACAAACTATCCGCTGGTGCGTATCACCAACAATTCGACCGGCGATGTCTGCTTCGGCCGCAGCTACAACTTCTCGACGATGGGCGTGTGGACGACCGGCACGACCAATGCCGTGTTCGACATTCCCAACACCTGCGAAACCGGGGCCAGCTCGCTTCAGGTTATCGTCAACGGCATCGCCTCTGCAGGCGTTTCCGTGACGCTGAACAGCTGAGATCGGGCGGGAGCAATTCCGTCAATCAGCGTGGCGTGAATCATGGGCGGGGAAACCCGCCCATGATTTTTTGACGCCGGCCGCGAACGGGTCCGGGGTCTCGTGCCGTAATTGACAGGGGCTTGGCGAATATGCCCGACTGCGCCCGAGCCGGTCCGATCGGCGGACGGGCTTCTCAAGGGAAACCCCGATGAAAACGAGCAAATGTCTCGCTGCAGGCGCTTCGATTTTGACGTTGGCAGCAATCGGCATGTTGTGCACCAGCGCAGTCGCGGGTCCGGTCTACCGCCCTTACACACATGGCATCACGCCTCCGGATCCGAACATGCCCACGATTCATGTCGGGCCGTATGAGGCTCCCTACGTCCAACCAAAGAAAAAGAAGATCAAGTC
>Ga0335074_10001517_pt1 | contig 31494 bp, 29 predicted proteins | sample Lox_Sample_23_FD_206715 | JGI IMG/M metagenome (GOLD analysis project Ga0335074, IMG submission 206715) | Soil microbial communities from Loxahatchee National Wildlife Refuge, Florida, United States - Lox_Sample_2.3 | ecosystem: Environmental > Terrestrial > Soil > Wetlands | place: USA... | reverse complement strand
GATTCTAGTCCTGTTTGGCGGACGCAAGATTCCCGAAGTCATGCGCGGACTCGGCCAGGGAGTTCGTGAATTCAAGGAAGGCATGCGCGGTGACCAGCCGGCGCAGTCTTCCCAGACGCAAACTCCGGCTCCGACGCAGACGCCAGCCTCAACGACGACCGAAGAAAAGAAGTAATCCCCGGATTGCCCCGTGACGGCTGATGCCACGCCGTCGCGCGCCGTCTTTCGCCGGATTTCTTCCCGCTGGTTCTTGCCTTGACCTCTCCCTGCCCGCGCGGGGCTATTTCCCATACTTCGCCGCGAAATCCTGATCGCTCATCACCAGGTAGATGATCCCTTCGATAAATCCGATGATGGCGGGAATCCCCGTCCAGAAAAAGATCAGGTAAACAACGCCCGCGCCGACGCGGCCGAGATAGAATTTGTGAATGCCGAAGTCGCCGAGAAAAATTGCGAAAAGCGCGGCGGCGATGCGGTTTCTTCCCGTGGCTACGGCTGCGGGTTGAGCTGGCGGCGGAAGCTGTCGCACTCCGCATTTTGGGCAAATCTCCGCGCGCCCGGAAATTTGCGCGCCGCAATCCTGGCAGAACTTCAGGTCAGGACCTCGCTCCACAATAGGTGCTGGGTTGCCGGCGGACATGATGCACCTCGGAGGAAATTCTTTTGGAACTCTTCCGCCCATTGGTGGCAGGGCGCAGGTGAATCTTAACCCAAAGCCAGGCTGATTTTGCTTGATTGTCTCCAAGAGCCTGCGGGTGTGTGTTATGCGACAGTGAGAGTGGCTTGGATTTATAGAGAGGAGCGCTGGACAATAGCCTACGGCGCAGAATCCGTCCAGCCGAGCGAGAGCATCGCGTTCCACACGCGTGATAGCGGCAGACCCATCACGTTGAAGTAGCAGCCTTCGACCCGCCCTACATACCGTCCCGCATATCCTTGGATTGCGTAGGCGCCGGCCTTTCCAAAAGCTTCACCGGTCGCGATGTACTTTTCGATTTCCGCCTCCGACAATTCAGAGAACTCCACGCGGGTTCGCTCGACAAAATTAACGCTTTGCCCCTCGGGAAGAACTATCACCGAAATGCCAGTGAGGACATCGTGAGTCCTATGGTGGCTGAGCAGACGCAGCATCCTCCGCGCGTCGATCGTGTCGACCGGCTTTTCGAACATCTCTCCGGCAACCACTACAGTCGTGTCCGCGCCGACGATGAATGTCGTCTCCGCCCAGTCAATCAAATCGTCCGCGGCGGCGCGTGCCTTGGCGATTGCCAGGCGTTGTACGTACGCCTCGGGCGATTCGCCGGTTCGGTGCACTTCCTCGATGCGCGTCTCCAGCGCGTCGAAGATGAACCCCGCCCGGCGCAGTATCTCCGCGCGGCGCGGCGAACCTGAGGCAAGAATCAGTTTCACGATGGAAAGTTCCTTTCCTTGGGAATTGTTTTCGGAGCGGAAATGAACGCAAGCGGAGGAGAAGTTCCGATCATGCCAGCGCCGGTTCCTGGTATTCACCGAAGACGCGGCGCAGAGCGTCTGAAATTTCGCCCACCGTCGCATAGGATTCGACGGCATTGAGAATCGCAGGCATCAGGTTTTCTCCGCTGGCGGCGCGGCACTCGACTTCGCGGATGGCTGTGTTTATCCTGGCAGCTTCGCGTCGCGCCCGAAGGGCTTGCAGACGCGCCAACTGCTGCCGTTCCACTTCCGCATCGACGCGCAGCGTTGAAATTGGCTTTTCCTGTTCAGCTTGAAACCGATTCACGCCGACGATCACTTGCTCGCCGCTGTCCACGGCCTGTTGGTGCTCGTAAGCGGATTTCTGCACTTCCTGCTGAATGTAGCCCTCCTCAATCGCCCTCAGCACGCCTCCTAAAGCGTCGATCTTCGCAATGGTATCGCACGCGGACGCTTCGATTTCGTTGGTCAGCGATTCGATTGCGTACGATCCACCCACGGGGTCCGCCGTGTTTGCGACGCCTGTTTCGTGCGCCAGGATTTGCTGCGTGCGCAGCGCAAGCAACGCCGATCCTTCCGTCGGGAGCGCCAGTGCTTCGTCGAGCGCGTTTGCGTGCAGCGACTGGCATCCGCCCAGCACCGCCGCCAGGCACTGCAATGCCACTCGCACCAGATTGTTTTCCGGCTGCTGCGCCGCCAGCGACGAGCCCGCCGTCTGCGCGTGAAATCGCAGCATCATCGACCGCGGATCGCGCGCGCCAAATCGCTCTCGCATCACCCGCGCCCACAGGCGCCGCGCGGCGCGAAACTTGGCGATTTGCGCCAGCCAGTCGTTGTGTGCGTTGAAGAAAAACGAAACTTGCGGCCCGATGTCGTCCGCCTGCAATCCAGCCGCGATCGCCGCTTCCACGTATGCAATCCCGTTTGCAAGCGCGAACGCCACTTCCTGAGTGTCCGTCGCGCCGGCCTCTCGCATGTGATATCCGGAAACTGAAATCGCATTCCAGTGCGGAATTTCTGTCCGGCTCCAGGAGAAAATATCCGTCACGATGCGCATCGCCGGGTGCAGCGGATAAATGTACGTCCCCCGCGCGATGTATTCCTTCAAAATGTCGTTCTGGACGGTGCCGGAAAGCCGCCTCAGGTCCGCGCCCTGTTTTTTCGCGACGGCCACATACAGCGCCAGCAGGATCGCTGCGGTCGAATTGATGGTCATCGAAGTGGAAACGCGGTCGAGTGGAATCCCCTCGAACAGGGTTTCCATGTCCTCGAGCGAGTCGATGGCGACGCCCACTTTTCCCACCTCGCCTTGCGCGAGAGGGTGGTCGGAGTCCATTCCGATTTGCGTGGGCAAATCGAACGCGACGGAGAGCCCGGTCTGTCCCTGCTGCAGTAGGTAGCGATAGCGCCGGTTCGATTCGGCCGCCGACCCGAATCCGGCGTATTGCCGCATCGTCCACAGCCGCCCGCGGTACATTGACGGGTAGACGCCGCGGGTGAAGGGGAACTGCCCCGGATAGCCGAGTTCGCTTGCCGGATCCCAGTCGCCGAGGTCTCCGCGATTGACCATCGTTTTCGCCGCAAGATTCTGCTGGTGCGAAACGGAATTTGGCTGGTCCGCGCGCACTTCCTGTTTGGGAGGCATTTTCTCCTGCGTCAACGCACCCGCCGTGCGCGGCGAAAGGACCCGAAGGCAAAGCAAAGCATCAATACCGCATAGCCGGCGGCAATCACCATGACCCAAAGCATCGTGCGCGAACGCCATTGCCGCCACGCCGCATACGCGCCATAGACGGCAAAAACGGCAAAAAGCGCTCCCGTCGCCTCATGGAACAGCTCCCGAGCCACGCGCCACATCACGCGGAGCGTGTGGCGGACCGAACGCCACAAGGCTATCCAGAAATTCCCCGGCATCCGCCGATTCTAATACATCCTGCTCACCACTTCCGAGTCCCCAAACCCACGGACAGGTAACCGAATCGGCCTCTTTTCTTCGCGCACCCTTGCTTCGCTATTGCCCCGAAACTAGAATTGTTGTAGGAAGGGCAGTCATAGGAGGGTACGCCCTTGCAACTTGACGATCGGATGAAGCAGTTGCTTCGGGAATTGGGCCACGCCATCAACGACACGGTCTCCGAGTCCGAGCGAATCACCGACGCCATCTCCAATATCCGCGCCGCAGGCTTCGATATCGTCCTGAAGCTCGATGCCACCATCGGCCTGGCGCGCCGCCAGTCTTCCGATGCCAAGATGACCAAGCAAGACCGTCGCTTCCTGGAGTCCCTTCATATCCGCGTGGACGAAGAGGTCCTTGAGGAGGAAGGTGATTCGCCAAGAATTGAAATCACGCCTCAAGACATCAAGTTCCTCAAATCGCTCAAAATTTCGTTCGATGAAGAGACTTAACCACCTCGCGATTTTACTGCTGCCGCTTGCGGCAGCGGCTCTGGCTCCCGCGCCTGCCTGCGCGCAGGTGGATACATCTTCCCAAATCGTCGTCAAGCAAAACCATCCCAAACCCGTTTGGCTGACGGGCAACGTAATCCATGCCGACGGCCATTCCATTGTTGTCAGCGACTTGAATAATCCGCGCGCCATTCACACGTTCACGTACGCCGGAAAGTCGCTCACGCAAATGACAAAAGTTCTCAACGAAGGCGGCTATCAGACTGGCGATAAGGTAAAGATTCTCTATCAGCCGGGCGATACCGTTGCGCTCGATATTCGCGGCAAGCCGTCGAAGTCTCCCTGATTCGTTCGCGGCCGCGCCTCCGGGTTGCGCCGCTGCTCATCATGATTCGCTCTCCCGCAGTCGCCGGCGCTTTTTATCCACGCGATCCTTCCGAACTTGCCCGGCAAATCGATAGCTTCTTTTTGCCTCCCGCTATCAAAACGTGCGTTCGCGGCTGTGTCGTCCCTCATGCTGGTTATATTTATTCGGGTGGCGTGGCGGGCTCCGTCTATTCGTCCATTGAAATCCCCGCTCGCATAATTCTTCTGGGGCCTCGCCATTATCCGCAGGGGAGCCCGCTTGCAATCTTTGCGGCCGGCGCGTGGCAAACGCCGTTCGGAAATGTAGAAATCGACGCCTCGCTAGCGGAAGCTTTGATCCGCGAGTTTCCGCGCCTTCGTGATGATCCCGTCGCCCATCAACGTGAGCATTCGCTCGAAGTCCAAATCCCGTTCCTGCAACGTCTGGCAAGTGGTTTCCGTCTTGTGCCCGTCGTGCTCGTTTCGGACCGCTTTCCTGTTCTGGAAGACCTCGGCCACGCGCTCGCGCGCGTGATCCGCGCGCAGCCGGATCCGATTCTGATCGTTGCCAGCACGGATATGAATCACTACGAAAGCGATGAGATAACGCGTGTGAAGGACCGTCGAGCGATCGAGCGGATTCTTGCGCTTGACCCTCGCGGCTTATTCGACACCGTACGAAACGAGGGAATTACGATGTGCGGATATGCGGCAACGGTGGCTGCTCTTGTTGCAATGCTGGACCTAGGTGCGGAAAATGCTTCGCTCGTTCGCTACGCAACTTCGGCGGACGTGAGCGGCGACTACAATCGTGTCGTCGGTTACGCAGGCTGCTTGATTCCCTAAGTTTGCGACCCGGCCTGCCCCGCGCAACGGGAAAATCTTCGATTCGAAATTCTCAGTGCGATCTTCCCGCACCCGCAGATGCCTGAGAGCTGGCAGCCCCGCTGGCCGCCCTGGACGTCGCCAGAGACGCGGCAGAGAGGCTGGACGCACCCCCGATGCCTGCCCTAGCTTCAGGCACTCCGCTGAAGCCGCCCATCATCATGCGTGAGGGCGGCCGGCTGCTGATGGTCTCTCTCATGCCGACGGAGTTGAACGCATTCATCGGACGCGGAGGCGTCATCGTGCGCGGTGCGTTGAGGGGGTGAAAATTTGCCGTGGGGCTTGTCGTCAGGCGCGCAGATTCATGCGCGAAACTTGCGCTCAAATCAGACAACGTGCGGGCCGTGGGAACCGCCATTCGGACGTCGGCGACGCTCCCCAGCTTTCCCGTCGCTCCGGGCGAGGAAGCCAGCGTTTCAATCGTCTGCCCCTTCTTCAGCGACTTCAACACCTTGTAAGAATCGAAATTTTCCAGCCCGCTCTTTGCCAGCACAATCGTGGGGGTTTTTTCCGCCAGCGAACTCTTTGTGCCCGTCAGAGGAGACCATCCAATCTTGTTTCCGGACGAAACCCACTGCACCGGCGCGGGAGACCACTGGTTGAAGTTTCCGGGCATCCACATCCATCCGTAAGTCGTCTGATAGGTCCACTGTCCGAAATGGAATGGCACCCAGCCCCAGGGCTCGGCGCTGACCCACGTCCAGCCAAGGCCGTCGTAGTACATCATCGAGCCGTTCGAGAAGGGCACCCAGTCGCTACCCATCCCCGACGGTTGCCACGCGTAGCCCAGTCCCGGAACGAACGTCCAGCTCCCATACGCCGAGAGGTCCGCCATTCCGTAGCTGAAAGGCGCCGTCGTATATTGCGATGTGCGGTTCTCCACGGTTTGTAGGTAGGACGCACGCTGGTTGACGAGCTTATCCCAATCGTCGGTCTTGGGCATCGTCTTCAACCCTGTTTCTTGGGGCTTGCGCACTCCTACGAAATAGGTCTGGTCCTTGGCCAGGTTCTGCGTGCCTTGCGCCGAGTGAAGCTCGATTTTTCCCTTGAGGACGCATACTTCCACGCCATTTTTCGTCAAGTCCACTCGAAACTCGGATTTTCCCTGCGGCGTGATGTCGAAATTCTGGTTCGATACCGAAAAGACGTCCTGCGAACCAAGGTTGGCTTCGAAGGTCGCTGTCCCGTCATTCATCGCGACTTTCGTAATCTGCCCGCCATCGGAGAGCGCCAGTTCCGTGAACTGCAGGACCGTGTTTGGCGCTACCCAAACGACGCTCCCGTGCTCCATTTCGATTTCTGCCAAGCCCTCATTGGTTCCCACGGCAAAGCCCTGCTGCAGCGGCATGTTCATGGCTGCCGGTTCCCACTTGCCGGTGCTGGCCCGCGCCACCTGCACGTCCCCGCGGACCATGCTCAGCCGCACGATTCTCGCGTAGCTCAATGTCGCGTCATCTCCTCCGGCCAGAATGACGGCCGGAACCAAGGCGGCGGACAAAACAAGCGCAAGAACCAGCGAGAAAAATCTGCTTTTGCTGCCGGTCATGGGGCACCCCCTGCGGGACAGGCTTCTTGGCGACATCATACGCCTTATCGCAACCCAATATGTGATTTTCTTGTAAATTGCCCTGTGGCTGGCAGCGGGCGGAGCGAACTCGGATTTCTTTCTACGCCGTTCCGCGAATCTTTCCTGCCAGCGTGCGAGCCTTTTGCCGCGCCATGTCGATGTACTTCTCGTCCGAGGCGACTTCGTCGAGCAGCGGCAGCAGCCGTTCAGGTTCCGGGAGCAGTTTTCCCGCATAATCGGACTCAATCTGGATCAGCACGTCGTTCACACCCAGGCGGTCGTAACGCATGGTTCGCTGCAGATCGGAATAATCCATTTCTTCGCGCGCGAGGCCTTCGAGAATATCCTGCAGTCGGGAAGCGTCTTCATTGAGCGTGTAATTGAACGTTGTCTCGTGTTTTTCGCTTCCGTTTTCGTATTCGAGAGTTTTCTGTCCAAGGCTGGCGATTCGGCGATGAAGCTCCAGATCCACGCCCTCGAAATTATGGAGCTGTGCGGCGAGGCTGAAGATTTTTCCCGCCAGCGTCGCGCTGATCTGGAAAGACTGCGGACTCGCCTCGTCGTCCAGCGACCGGATATCCGCCGTGCAGCTCCCGCTTCGCCATACTTTTACTTCCGTAAATTCGGGATAGCTTGATTTGAATATCTTCCGGTAGGTGATGACGGGTCCGCTGGTTGAGGGCGCCGCCTCAGCAGCGGATTGTGGCCGTGCGATCGCCATGGACGCCGCCAGCGACATCAGCAGCGACGCAAGCGCAAATCGAAAAAGGACCTGCCGGGCCGCTTTTCGGAAGGAAGGCATCATCACTGCCATGGGATGCGCGCCGCGCGCATCAGGGTGCGAGAGGTTTCTGTGAATGAATTCTGCTGGCTGGATGTATCTATCCGGGCACGCGCCTGAGACAGAACTCCGTGACAGATTGCCACGCCCAGCGCGTCGGCGGCATCCGCTGGCTCCGGATATGCGCTCAATCCCAGTAGCGAAGCCACCATTTGTTGCATTTGCAGCTTGGAAGCCGCGCCATAGCCTGCCACGCAGGCTTTCACTTCTCGCGGCGAGTAACTATGCGTTGGAATCTCGGCCTGCGCCGCGGCCAACAGCACCACACCGCGCATTTCCGCCAGCTTCAAAGCAGTGCGCATGTTCAGAGCCGTGAATACCGCCTCCACTGCGACGGCGTCCGGCGAAAATTCGGCGACGAGTTCCGCAATCGTTCCGTGAATTTTGCGCAGCCGTTCTTCAAACGCCGCGCGCGCGGGCAGCTTTATCGCCCCGAAGTGGACCAGCCGGGCCGCCTGCCCCTGGCAATCCACTACGCCAAAGCCTGTCGCGCCTGCCACCGCCGGGTCAACTCCCAGAACGCGCAGGCCGCGCTTTGTCCGTGTCGTCTCTTGCGACGCCGCCACTTCTTTCATAACCCGCACAAGTGTACGTGCGAGCCAAGAAAGCAGGCTACTGTTTTTTGCGCTCTTTCACCGCGAAGACAACGGGAAGGGAGTCCAGCAGATGAAGCGGGAAGCCGTCAGCCTGCGACGGCTTCCTGAAGTTCCTTCTCATCAATGTCGAAGTTCGCGTAGACGTGCTGCACGTCGTCGTGATCTTCCATGTTTTCGACCATTCGGATCATCTGCTGTGCCTGTTGCCCGGTGAGCTTCACGTAATTCTGCGGCACCCACGACACTTCGGCCGAGCCGGGCGTGATGCCCGCCGCCACGATGGCCTCGCGGACCTTTTCGAACACTTCCGGCGGCGTCACCACTTGCCACGAGGATCCGTCATCGTGCAAATCTTCCGCGCCGGCGTCGAGCACGATTCCCATCAGCTTTTCTTCGTCCGCTGCTTCTTTCGGAATCACGATTTCGCCCTTGCGGTGAAACATCCAGCCGACTGCGCCCGTTTCCGCCATGTTCCCGCCATTCTTTGAGAACAGGTGCCGGATCTCGCCTGCCGCGCGGTTCCGGTTGCTGGTTACCACCTGCACCAGCATTCCCACCCCGCCGGGGCCATAGCCCTCGTACATCACTTCTTCGAGCGTCTCGCCTTCGAGCGTTCCCGCGCCGCGGGCGATGGCCCGCTCGATATTGTCGTTCGGCATATTCTCGTTTTTCGCCGCCGCAATCGCCGTTCGCAGGCGCGGGTTCGTGTTCGGGTCCGACCCTCCGGTGCGCGCCGCAATGCTCAATTCCCGGATAATCTTGGTGAACGCCTTGCCGCGCTTGGCGTCTGTCGCGGCCTTCTTGTGTTTAATTGTGGCCCATTTGGAGTGTCCAGACATGGATAAACCTTCTTAGGGAAATATGGCAGGAGCAAACTGTGACAGCTCTTGCCCGCACATTCTAGCAGCCCCACGAATATCAGGCAATAACGCCCGCTTCTGCTGAGCCGCATCAATGCGAATTCCACTGCTGGCTTTGTTTTCCCTTCTTTCAGTTGTTGCCGAGGATTTCATCCATGCTATCGCCGAAAGCATGCTTCCTCCACAAGAAGCGAAACACGGCCGCAGCCTTATGGCCGAAAACCACCACCTTGCTTGAAAAGCACCATCGCCGGCCTGCCTGAGTATCCTCCTTGCTCTGCGCCACCGCCTTGTAACTTATTGATTGTGCTTTGTTTATATGTGCATTCAGCGAAGTCTGCCGTTTGGCATCCGCCCTGCATTTTACGTGCACGTAAGCTGGTTCTTAGAGCAGCAAACGAGGTGCTCAGATGAGATATCTAAGACTTCTGGTTTTGGCTGGCGCATTCTTGGCGATCACGCCGTTTGCCCATGCGCAGAGCGTTGCGATTGGCGTCGGGGTCGGCGGCCCTGTGTATCCTGGTCCCGCTCCTGTCTGCGCGTACGGCTACTATCCTTACGCTCCCTACGCCTGCGCTCCTGTCGGTTACTACGGTCCGAACTGGTTTGTTGGCGGCGTCTTCATCGGTGCTGGCCCGTGGTATCACGGCTACTATGGCCACCCAGCGTACTGGGGACGCCCCGGCTTCTATCCTCGTCCCGTTCCGTACGGTCGGCCTGGATATGTCGGAATTGGTCACAGCCCCGTTTATTACAATCATGGAGCAGTCGGCGGTAGCTTCCATGGCGGCCCAGCTTTCCGTGGAGGAGCGAGTTTCCACGGCGGTGGCGGATTCCATGGTGGTGGACACAGGTAATCCGAGCACACTCTGACTTGCACTCTCGGCCGGCAGCAAATGCTGCCGGCCGTTTTGTTCTTCTTCCGGCTCGGACTATTCTCTCCGGCGCAAAAATGCTAACGTTGCGATGCCTCTCGTTTCATCTGGACGATCAGGCTTGCGGCGATGCCTCATTCCATCAGGGATGTCTTCGAATTCGTCCTTCTCTCCGTGACCTCAGTCTTTTTTCTCGTGGACCCTTTTGCCGTCATCCCGCTATTTCTGGCGGTCACCGCCGACGATCCCCTCCCTGTGCGTCGCAGCGTCGCCCGCCGGGCTGCGTGGACCTGTACGATTGTCCTTGCCTCTTTCGCGATTGCCGGCAGCCTGATTTTCAAGGCCTTCGGGATCACTTTGCCGGCGTTCAAAATCGCCGGAGGCATCATCCTGCTGCAGATTGGCTTCGACATGCTTCAAGCGCGCCAGTCGGGGCAGCGTGTCACTGCGGAGGAGCAGCAGGAAGGTGCAGAGAAGCCCGACGCCAGCATCATTCCGCTTGGAATGCCCATGCTTGCAGGGCCGGGTGCGATCTCCACCGTCATGGTTCTTGTCGGCGAATCGTCCTCTCCCTGGCAGCACGTAGTCGTCTACGCGACGATCGTGCTTACTTCCTACGTTTCTTTTTTGGTTCTGGCAGGAGCCGACGGAGTCCGCCGCGTTCTCGGCGAAACAGGCATTCGCATTCTGATGCGGCTGATGGGATTGCTCCTCGTAGCTCTTGCCGTTCAGTTTGTTGCCAACGGCTTGATCGATTTCGGCCTTCTCAAACCTTTGCAAGCGCCCTATTAGGTGAGCGGCTTTCTCTTTGCATTCGACCGCGGGTCTCGCAATTCTTAGTTCCCGGCGCCACTCTTCAGCCGTTGCAGAATTGCAGCGCCGTTAGGCGTTCCCCAGCCCGTGCAAGGATCCCATCCAGCTTTTGCTTTATACGCTCCATTGTTTCCCACCGTGATGTCGTGAAATGTGCTCGCCACTCCGGCCACCTGTGCGTAGAGCCCAGGATTGAAATAGCCCACTGTCTTTCCCAGCGCCTGATTCATCAATGCGATCAGTCCGGCCCAGAGCGGCGCCACGGCGCTCGTTCCTCCAATCACCGTGTTCGAGCCATCCACGTCCACGCGATATCCCGTCAGCGGGTCGGCATCGCCTGCGACATCGGGCACGCCGCGGCCGGTCTTGCCTCCGGGATTCGCCGATGGCGGCACGCCCGCGTTCTCCTGCCACGAGGGCAGCGGAAACGTGGCGCTCACCCCGCCGCCTGTCGCGCCGTCGTCGGGAAGGTCGTTCCACACCTCTTCGTCCGTGATTGTCGTCCCGCTTCCAATCAGGTGCGTTCCACCGCAGGCCAGCGCATACGGGCTCGACGCCGGAAAATCCACATGCGCCTCGCCGTCGCTCACTCCGTCCGTCGAACCCTGATCTCCCACGGCGACGCACACTGTGACGCCAACTGCCGCTGCCGATTGAAATGCATTATTGAATGATTGCAAGGATTGCGCCGTCCACGACGATTCCGGCCCGCCCCAACTGATGGAGATCACCGTCGGGCTGTGCGTTTTATCGGTCACCGCCTGATTTATGGCGTCCAGAAATCCCGCGTCGGTGTTTGGCGCGAAATACACAACGATCTTCGCTCCCGGAGCCACGGAGCCCGATACTTCGATATCGAGCATCACTTCGCCATCCGGCCCGCTCGGATCGCCCGTCGGGCTATTGTTCGCACCGTCGACTCCAACGTCTGTTACCGACGGAGCAGGCGAAATTCCCAGAGATGCGAAGTAGCTGCTGAGGTCCGCCGCGTTGTAGCCGCCTCCGAGCTCGATGATTCCAATTGTCTGGCCTTGCCCGTTGGCCGTCGTGGGGAAATCGTAAAGTTCTGCCACCTGCAAGGGAGTATAGGAAGCCGTCGATGCAGCGCGCGGCTTCACTTTGGGAGCAATCCGAAAATGCGGCCGCGCGTGGGGGCGGTTATCGAATCCCAGCACATCGCGAATGATGTCCTTCATCTCTTGGGGGACACTGACCGCTCCTGTGTATCCGCGGTGCACTCCGTGTGGATGGCGGTAACGCATCAGTTCGACGCGAAATGCCCGCTGGAAATCCTGCGCCGTTCCGGAAAGCGCCAGCGTTCGCGCTCCCCGATTCACGTCGGAGACACTCAATCCGTACGCCCGCGCGAATTTCTCCACCTGTTTCACATCCTTCGGGTCCGCGCCATATCTCATCGTCAGTTGGGCGCGTGTCAACCGTCCGCCGCGAGCCACCAATTGTTCGAGCGTCTCCTGTTCTCGCGCAGGCTTGCGCCTGCGCAGGACAATCGTCACGCGAATTGGTTCTTTCGGATCGCACGGGCCGGTAACGCTCGCCGCCGGCATGGCCTTCCTCTCGCTGCCGGGAATCGTCACATATTGATCGAAGCTCATGAACGCACCTCGCGTGTCTTCATCGGATGATTCGGGGCATTTCGGCTTTTTCGTCGCCGAAATGTTCTGAGGGCTTGGCTGCTGTCTGAGGGCCGGGAACTATTTTAGCTCTTCTGCTCCACTGGGAAATATCTCAGCGGGGTTTTTGCAACAGGAAAATGCTGTGTCCTTCAGGATCGTGAAGCACGGCCCAAGAAGATTCCGATTGCACAATCCGCTCCTTCCCGATCGTGGCGAGCGCCGCTGGCAGATCGGGGACTTCAAAGAAGAGAACCGCCTTATCCAAAGACGGGTACGATTCCGCTCCTTTTCTTTCGAGGCACACAAAGCTCGCGCCGCCATCAAATTGCGCGTGATGTCCCATCTCTTCCAAGGTGATTTTCAGGCCCAGCGTTTCCTGGTAGAAATCTTTCGCCTTCCTCAAATCGTCGAAATAAAGCTCCACGCCTGCCAGCCGCGCCCCAATCTGACTCATAACGATCCTCCCTCCCGTCGCTAGGCAATGCACTCCGCCTCTAATCCAAGTGTTCGTTTTCCTCCCGGTTTTTTCTCTTCGTGATCTTCAGTGACACGCGGAAATCCCGGCTGCGAACGTCTGCCAGGATCTTCTTTCGCGTCTCCACCGGGAGTCCTGCCGGAACGAACACTCCCGCAGCGTCGCGCGGAAAATGTTTCACGAAAATTGCCGCTACGTGAGCCGTTGCGTATGAGATGGGCGAAGCCGTCCAGCCGCTCACCCGTATCTGGTAGAGCGTCGGAAAACTCACATCCCACCGAACTTCCAGCAATTGATCATCTTTTTCGCCGCGCACCACCACCGCCGCCAGAAATCGCGCATTTTCGAGCTTGCCTCCGCGAATCAGCTTCGCCACTTTCCCCGGCGTGGGCGTTTGCGGAAACCTCTTTCGCACGAGCCCTTGCGACCGGTGCAGCCTTCCTTGCCGGTACCACCGCTGCAACCGCTCGAATTCGTTTCCGCCGATTTTGGCGTCGATGTTCTTCACCGTCACGGCCAGTGGCAGCAGGCACACTTCGTCCTGCGCGGCCAGATATACGGCCGTTTCTCCTACTGGGGCCGGAAAGCGAAACCTCTCGCGGTTGCCGAATCTCTTTGCGAACGCGAATCGTCCGTCGCGGTAGATTCTCGGCCTCGATGTCGCCTCGTCGTACGCCACTTCGGCCGACCACATCGACACCGGATCTTTGCTTTCCGTGCTTTCGTATAACCGGATAAAAATCGATTCGCAGGCCTCCAGCAATTCCGCACCGCGCTTTGCCAGCAAGTCCGTCAGCCCCGGCGCCGCCCCCGCGCAAATCACCGCCGCGCGATTTTTCGACACAAATCGCTTGTGATATCGCAATTGTTCCGGCTTGAAGGGCTGCCGCGTTAGGTGAGAACTCAGGTCCAGGTAATGAGCGCGCAGTCGAAGCGCCGCGCGGAGAATAATCTCGTTGAACACCGCAGGGGAGGCATTCACCACCAGATTCGCTCCTCGCCCCGCCCGCACGATCGACCACAGGTTTCGCGCGTTTGCTTCCACCACCTCGATCTTGCTTTTCTTGCCCAGAAACCTTCGCGCCCGCTCCACGTCGCGGTCGCCGCACCACACCGTATGGCCCTGCTTTTCGAGCAGTTGCGCCAGCAGCGAGCCGGTCCCGCCCGCCCCCAGAACGAAGATCCGCATCGGTCCGAAACTCTACCACATCCCTCGGGCCACAGAATGGTAGGCGTTTGCCAATCGCGAAATATCAATCATCCGTACGTTTGATCGCTTTCTTTTGTCGTGAATCGTAACTCGCCATGTCACGCTTCTCCCATCCAATCTTTAACCCCTTGGGCGAGCGGGACATCCGGGGTGGGGACACTTCCCAGCCGATCATCGCTTCCGCCAGCTCGGCGTCTGATCTCATTCAGACCGGCGTGGCGATTGTCTCCCTGCCATTGCAAGAGTAGAATCGCTCTAATACTCCGACCCTCAAGGCCTGCCGGAGAGACAACCAATGGCTTGAGGGCGTTTCCCGCTTTGCCATGGAGCATTTCATCACCGCCCGCGGCAACCGGGATGAGGGTGCGATTGGAAACGTTCGCGCCTCCCTTCGTGATGCTCTTGCATCGCGTTTTGGAAAGGAGAGAAGAATGCGGCGGAAAAGCGCCGCTCTTCGTTTGCCCATCTCCTTTCTCGGACTTGGGCTTTTTTATTGGCTGTGACTTTTTATGGGCGTGCGTATCCAATGAGCGTGAATCGGACGAACGTGAATTTGACGGACAAATTCGGCCGCGCCATCACCGACCTTCGCCTGTCGGTCACCGACCGCTGCAATTTTCGCTGCGTCTATTGCCGCTCCGCCGATCCCGAACATTACAAACCCGAGGACGAACTCCTTGCGTGGCACGAATACGAGCGCCTCGCCCGCATCCTCATCGGCATGGGCATCCGCAAAATTCGCGTCACCGGCGGCGAGCCTCTCGTTCGCCCCGGCGTCATCGACTTCATCGCTCGCTTGAAAGCTCTCGGCACGCGCGACCTTTCGATGACGACCAACGCTTATCGCCTCGCCGAGCATTGCGCCGATCTCGTGGCCGCCGGCCTCGACCGCATCAACATCAGCCTCGATTCTCTCGACCCAGCCAGATTCGAACGCATCACGCGCACGCGCGTTTTTGACCATGTCATCGCCGGCATCGACGCCGCTCAGTCCTCGCCTCTTCGTCCCGTCAAGGTCAACGCCGTCCTCGTCCGAGGAATCAACGACGATGAAATCGAGGCCTTCGCCGAATTCGCCCGCGGCCGCAATCTCATCATGCGTTTCATCGAATTCATGCCTCTCGATGCCGACCATTCCTGGACGCGCGATAAAGTTGTCACCGCTGCCGAAATTCATTCCCGTATTGCCGAGCGCTGGCCTCTGATTCCCATCGCCCACGAGCGCAGCGAGACCGCGCGCAAATATCGTTTCGCTGATGGCCGCGGCGAAATCGGTCTCGTGGCCCCCGTTTCGCAGCCTTTCTGCGGATATTGCTTTTCAGCCGCGAGGACCACGATTTGCGCTATCTTCTTCGCAACGGCGCCACGGATGGAGACATCGCCGATGCCGTCTCCCGCATCGTTATGGAAAAGGAGGCGGGCCATCGCATCAACGAGCCGGATTTCCATCCGCCTTCGCGTACCATGGTTTTTATTGGTGGCTGATTTTTCCCGGAGATCCCTGGCGAATGGCCGACGAAGACCAAAAATGCTTTTCGCTGCCGGAAGCCGAACGCCTCCGCAAAGAGCTGGAGCCTGTCTTGATCGAAGCGATGGAGGCTCGGCGCAAAATGGCCGAGGCGGAGCTCGAGCTTACGTCTCTTGCCGAGCGCATCCAGCGTTCCGGCGGAATGTTAATTCCCTTCGAGCGCACCGCGCGCCTTCGCCTCGACCGCAACCAGCAGGAGGACGCGATTCGCGACGCCATCGATCGCATCCACTCCACCGGTTGCCTGGTCAAGGACCTCGACGTGGGACTTCTCGATTTCCCCGCGCGCATCCACGACGAGGACGTCTATCTCTGCTGGAAGCTCGGCGAAGACCGCATCCGTTTCTACCACAGTCAGGACGAAGGCTTTGCCGGCCGCAAGCCCATCGACCCGCGCGACACCGACTATCGCACTCCGATTCAGTAGCTTTTTTCCAATCCCGCGCTTGAGCTGCTATTTCGTTTCTTGGTCGCTCGCTGCTTCCTCTTGCTCGTTTTGCGCCTTTTGCCAGGTTGAGTCAGGATCGTACGTTTTCATCGCCTTCCCGATCTCTTCTGTCTTCTTCCCCAGGTCCTTCTGCAGCACCACTCCGTCCGCTCCCACGATAAACGTCATGACTCCCGACGACCGGTACATTGCCGGATACGCAACGAATGCAAATCCTCCGGTCATTTTCCCGTCCACGATGTAGTTCTTCGCTCCGCCTGGTGCGCCCTTGCCTTGCGACGTAAGCACGTGGAACAAATATCCGCGGTAGGGAGTCGGAGGTCCTGCTTCGCCCTTTTTATATCCTTCGGCGTTCGCTTGCGCCACCAGTGGCCCGATGGGGCTCTGTGGTTCCCCTTCGGAAACTTTCCAGTAGAGTCCGTTATGCTTTCCCTCATCGCTGAAGGTCTGCTGCGCGTACTCGCCACCTTCTATCGAGTAGTATTGTTTCTGCGCCGCCACCAGCGCCTGGCAGATCCTGATGGCCGAGATTTCATTCCGCCCAATTCGCCTGTATAAAATCTCGTTTTCTCCGGCGGGCGTATCGAAGTACCACACCTTCCCTTTGTTCACGATGGGTATCGGAGCCGGCCAATTCTCAGCGCCGATGTACAGAGTCGTCATGCTGTTCGGTTCCTTCACCAGCCGGTGCATCTGAAGGTATCTCTGCACGAAATTCTCGCGATTTTCCGTATCCTGCACGGCGTCCCCGGAAGAGATGACGTCCTTACCCGCGGGTCCGAGAATCTGCAGCAAAGCCTTTTCATCATTGTTTTGCAAGGCGGCCACCAGAGCATTGCTCGCCTCCTCCGGAGACGAAAACGTCTCCTGGCCCTTTTGCTGTGCCGCGGAACGCGCGGGAAGGCAGGACGCCAGCAGAACGGCGGCTGCCGCTAATTTAGAAAAACGGCTCCATTGAAATTTCTTCGGCTTTATCCACTGCATGTGGCTTCTCTCCATTTCCGAATTTCACAATTCTTGAAAAGGCTCTCGGAGCATGAATTATCGTGGTCTGCCTCCGCCACCATGGAAGCCTCCGCCCCCACCACCATGAAACCCTCCTCCACCGCCGAAGCTGGCGCTTCCTCGCGCCGAATAGCTTCTTGTCTCTCCGCCGTGATCGTAGTTGCTGAATGCCCCCGTGCGGACGTCGCTCTGTCCGTGCGGTGAAGCGTATCCGCGCGCCGCTTCCGTGTTTCCCTCAAACGGTCTCGGTGACGCGCCGGGATGGTTGTATACATTTCCCGGTCTGTTGAAGTTTCCGGCGGGAGGTCTGCCATCGGCGTACGCATGTCCCGGGGAGCCGCCATAAGGTCTTCCGCCCCGGTAATAATTGTCGCGATTATAAAATGTTCTGCTTCCCGAGTAGTACACGTTCCGGTTGTAAATCACTGTTCGTCGGCCCCAATCAAATCCCCATCGCGGATAACCCCATGCGTATCCGCCAAAAAATCCAATTCCAAACCCGATGCCGAAGGAAAGATACGGGCCGCCGTACCAAATCCCGGGATACGGATACCAATAAGGCCACGGCGAGATTGGGTATCCGTAAACCGCCCACGGATCGTACGCGGGCACGTAAACCACCGTCGGATTGGCCGGCTGAATGATGATTGTCGAGCCTTGCGTCGTTATGGTTTGTTGCGGCGTCGACTGCAGCGTGCCCGCCTGCTGCGCCTTCTGCCGCATCACCTGAATCGCGTTCATCACATCATCCTGCTGGTTGTAGTAAGCGTCGCCCAGCGATGACGTCCACGATAGATTCTTGTCCATATTTCCCAGGACGGACGGAAACGCCGTAAGCGCCTTCACGCTCGGATCCCAAGGCTGCTGGTTCACGGCTTGCGCCAGCGCGTCCCCCTGCAAGTTTGGGTTCGCTTGCAACCACCGGTCTGCTTCCACGACCTCTTCGGGGTATGTCGACGCCGCTAGAATTTGGGCCACCAGCGAATCCGGATACAGCGCGATAGGAGCCACGAGCTGCTGCAATTGTTCGGGCGTCTGCGGTGCGTATTGTTGCTGCGGCGGAGCCTGAGACTGGTCCTGCGGCTGAGACTGGTCTTGTGCCTGAGATTGGTCCTGCTCCTGCTGATCCTGCTCCTGATATGCCGCCAGGTTCTGCGGCCACGTTGCCGTCAGCAATGCCAGTGACGCGATGAAACACAATGCCCGCGTTCCTTGTCGAAATCTGGAGCCGTGTCCACGTTCGTAGATGTTCATGCGCTTGAACCCCTCTATCCCTGCAAGCCAGGAGGCCTTCAGCTCTTTAGACCGCTGAGAAGGGCGCATGGTTGCAAAATCACTTTGCCTCCATTGCTCACCCGATAAAAATTTTCGCTTTCCAGACCTTCCAAACTCTCTGCTCCCTATCACTCCGCTGGGCATCTTATTGGAATCTTAGGGTAAAGTAGAATGATGCACGAAACGCAAAATCGTTTGAAGGACTCCGCAAGTCCTTATCTCCGTTCAGCCGCCCATCAGCCTATCGACTGGCACGAATGGGGCGAAGAGGCCTTCGCTCGCGCCCGCGCCGAGCAAAAGCCCATTCTGCTCGATATCGGCGCCGTCTGGTGCCATTGGTGCCACGTCATCGATCGCGAAAGCTACGAAAATCCCGAAATCGCCGCTCTCATCAATGCAAATTACGTCGCTGTCAAAGTCGATCGCGACGAGCGTCCCGACGTCGACTCGCGCTATCAATCCGCCATCAGCGCCATTTCCGGTCAAGGCGGCTGGCCCCTCACCGCCTTCCTCACACCCGACGGCAAGCCGTTCTTTGGCGGCACCTATTTCCCGCCCGAGGATGCCATGAACCGTCCCGGCTTCAAGCGCATCCTCTCCGCCATCGCCGATGCTTTCCAGACGCGCCGCAGCGAAGTCGATTCCTCCGCGAAAGCTCTCGAAGACGCCGTCGCCAAAGCTGAAATCTTTCACGGTGGCCGCGCGGATTTCAATCCCGCTGTCATCGACTCCATCGTCGATTCCGCTGTGCACCAGTTTGACGAGCACAACGGCGGCTTCGGCCACGCGCCGAAATTTCCCCACGCCTCGGCCATTGACCTTCTTCTTGACCGCGGCCAGACAGCGCACGACGCGAATCTTCTCCACATTGCCGCGCATACTCTCGAAAAAATGGCTCTCGGCGGCGTTTACGACCAGCTTGCCGGAGGCTTCCACCGCTATTCCGTCGACGAGCGCTGGTGCGTCCCGCATTTCGAAAAAATGTCTTACGACAATTCCGAGCTTCTCCGGAATTATCTCCACGGATTTCAAGTCACCGGCAGCGCGCTGTTTCGGGAGACGGCCGAAGGCATCATCACCTGGGTTAATGAAGTTCTTTCCGACCAGCGGCGCGGCGGCTTTTATTCCAGCCAGGATGCCGACCAGACGCTCGAAGACGACGGCGATTATTTCACTTGGACCACCAAGGAAGTCCGCGAAGCGCTCTCGCCCGAAGAGTCGCGCGCCATCGAGATGTATTACGACGTTGACCCGCACGGTGAAATGCACCACAACCCGCAGAAGAATGTCCTGTGGGTGCGCGAATCCATCGCCTCGCTCGCCCAGCGCCTCTTCCTGGACGAAGCCAGCACGCGCATCCTCCTCGCTCGTGCAAAAGGGAAATTGCTAGCTGCGCGTCTAGCTCGCCGTCCTACGCCGATGATCGACAACACCCTCTACGTCGCCTGGAATTCGATGTTTGTTGCGGCGTATCTCGAAGCTGCCCGCGTTTTGCAAAGGGACGACTGCCGCGCGTTCGCTCTGAAAACTCTCGACAGAATTCTTGCCGAGGCTTGGAATGATTCGCGCGGCTTCTTGCATCGCGTCGGCGGCGCGCCTCTCGAAGGCTCGCTCGATGATCAAGTCTTTGCTGCTGCCGCGCTTCTCGACGCCTACGAATCCACGCTCGACCGCCGCTACTTCGACGTTGCCGAGCGCGCCATGCAGCTCGCTGTTGAGCGTTTCGGCGATCCCGACGCAGGCGGTTTTTTCGATCGCGCCCGCGACGCCGCTCCCATGGGCGGCCTCGATGTTCGGCGCAAGCCGCTGCAGGATTCCCCTACGCCCGGCGCGAATTCCGTCGCCGCCATTGTTCTCGATCTTCTCTACGCCTTCACCGGCAATCGCCTTTATCACGATTGGGCGGAAAAAACTCTGGAGGCCTTTGCGGCGCGCATTCCGCAATACGGTCTCTTCGCTTCCACCTACGGTCTCGCCGCGCTCCTGCATTCTCGCCACACGCTGCAAGTCGTCATCCTCGGCGCCGGAGGCGATCCCCAGGCTGCCGCTCTCGAAAAATCCGCCAACGAAATCTATCGCTTCGGCAAAGCCGTCCTCCGCGTTACACCAGAACGGCTCGCCAACGCCTCGCTCGCCCCCGCTCTGCGCGAAACATTGCCCCATCTAGACGCCGCAATGCCGCAGGCCCTTGTCTGCTTTGGCGCCTCTTGCCTTCCGCCCGTCTCCGACCCCGCATCTCTCGCGGAAATATTGAAGAAGGAATACGGCTTGACGGTGGCTCGCTCCGCCGCCGAACGCTGAATTGGGTTCTCGCTGTTTTGCAACTTCTGCGCCTCGTTGCCCCCGGTCGTACGGCCCGGCAATCTTTCCTGAGAAGCTGCTAAACGGTTTGCCGTCTTCGCTTTCTGGTTAATACGAATTTATCTCCACCGACACGCAATCTTATTCGTACGTTTTACGGCGATTCATCCAAGTGGCGTATTGCAACAGTGTCGCGAATGGCGCGCCTTGCACTTCGCGACCCTACACGCCATTTGGAGGACTTCGAGATGCGTCCAGTTGAACTGCTCCGTCGTGCGCTCGGCTTCGGCCTCGTCTGCAGCCTGCTTGTGATCGGGCTTGCGGCATCCGTTCGTGCCCAATGCCAATTGAATTCGCCGTCCGGAAAGATTAAGCACGTCGTTTACATCGAATTCGACAACGTGCACTTTACCCGCGACAATCCCAACGTTCCCTCGGACCTCGAGCAAATGCCGAACCTCCTCAATTTCATCGAGCAGAATGGCACGCTCGACGCCGGTGACCATACGGTCCTGGTCTCCCACACCGCAAACGACATCCTCACCACGCAGACCGGTCTCTATTCCGACGATACTGGCATCTTCATCGCCAATAGCTTCGGCGTGTTTGCCAATGGCGCTGGTGTGTTTCCTTCCTCGTTCTTCTACTGGACCGACTTGGTGTCGGATATCAACGCCAGTTCCGACGACAACACCTTCGCGCTGACCACGCCGGAGGGGACCAACGTGCCCGCGCCCTGGGTGCCGTTCACTCGCGCGGGATGCACGGTCGGCGCCTTTTCGACGGCCAACATCGTTCTCGAACGCGCGCCGTTCGACATTGACAAGGTCTTCGGCTCTGGCTCACCACAAGCCATGGAGAGCAGCACGAACCAGAACAACGACTTCATCGGTGCGTCAATCCATTGCGCGCTCAATGATCCGCTCTGCCAATCCAACTCCTCCTTGGGCGTTGTCGGCGTTCCCGATCTCCTTCCGGATGAGCCGGGCGGCTACTCCGGTTACCAGGCCTTGTTCGGCTTGAAGTACATCAACCCCGCGCTCACCGGCAGCTCTACGGGAGCCATCGTCGATTACCACGGCGTTCCGCTTACCGGATTCAACCAGTTGAACTTTGATCCGACGCCGGCGCAAACGCTCGCAGTCGTCGAAGCCATGTTGAAAAAGGGCATTCCCGTCGTCTACGCCTATATCGCCGACGCTCACGACAACCAGGAGGAAAAATCGATCGACTCCGCGGGTACCTTTGGTCCTGGTGAAGCTGCCTATGTCGCTCAGTTGGCCGATTACAACGCCGCGTTCGGCACCTTCTTCCTGCATCTCAAGGAAGCCGGCATCAATGCCGACAACACCCTGTTCATCTTCACCCCCGACGAAGGCGACCATTTCGTCGGCGGCGCTCCGACCCCGGCGAATTGCGACGGCGCAAAAATCAAGAAGAACGGTGAAGTCATTGCCGATGTCCCCTGCACCTACGGAACCAACGGCGTGGGCGAACTAGACATCAATCTCCTCGGCCTCACGCAAGCCGCTGGCGATCCGTCCCAGTACTCGATCCATTTCGACGATGCCGCCACCACTTACGTGAACGGACAGCCGCTCTCGGACAGCAGCAGTGTCCGCACGCTGGAGCAAACCATGGCAGGCCTGACTGCGATCAACCCCCATACCGGACTCAGCGAGAGCTTGCTCGGAACCGGTCTGGGTCCGGATCTCCAGGGAGCCATTGTCGATCCGGCAGCGATGCATCTGCTCCACATGAACACAGTTGCCGATCCCAATCGCGAACCCACTTTCACGTTCTTCGGCAATCCCAATTTCTTCTTCGAGACCTCGGGCAGTAACACCCCAGTCGTAGGCACCGGCTTCGCCTGGAATCACGGCGATATCCAGCCCGAGATCGCCCGCACCTTCATCGGTGTTGCCGGTCCCGGTGTAAAGAACCTTGGCGTCACTACGCCGAAGGATTTCTTCACCGACCACGTCGACCTTCGGCCCACCATGATGACGCTTCTCGGCCTTACCGACGACTATCAGCACGATGGCCGCACGATCACCGAGCTGCTTCAACCGAACGTCCTGCCATCCAGCTTGCGCGCGCATTCCGATACGCTCCTGCAGCTTGGGCAAATCTACAAACAGATTGACGCGCCGTTCGGCGATCTCTCCGAAGACGTTCTCAAGATCTCGACGTATGGGATTACGAGCACTTCGGATGGCGACGTGGTCTACACCAACCTCGAAAACCTCATCTCGCAGTGGACCAGCGAACGTGATGGCCTCGCTGCGCAAATCAAGTCCATGTTGGAGGGAGCCGAGTTCGAGGGCATACCGATCAACGAGAGGCTTGCGAACAACGTAATCACCGAGTCGCAGGCGCTTCTCGACCAGGCGAAGTTCTGCACCAACCATCTGGCAAAGTGCAGTAAGTAGCATCGTTCTGCGTCCGTTGGCGCCTGAGCTCCATGCTCAGGCGCCAACCAACTTTTCAGTTCGTCAGCGCACGGCTTTTTATCCTGAGGACGAAGGCCAGTCGTGCCGTAACCGGCATGGGGAAACGCGGCTTCAGCCGCTGAGGGGAGGCCTTTGTCCTGAACCTCGTGCGCCAACTCTTCTTCTCGGTCGAAGCGGGACTTTGGCTCCCAAACTTTACTCTCCGTGCTCGGGTGCCAACGGTGTCTTTCGGTGGAAGCGGAGGGCTTTAGCCCTGGCGGCTTGTGTCGCACCCCTTGCAATCGACGACCTATACCTCCCGCGCAGTAAACCAGCAACGGCCGGTCCTGCGCCAATTCCTTCGCGCGCACTTTCAGCTCGCGGCATTCGGTTGTGGAAAAGACTTCCGGATTTATTTCTCCGAGTAATATCCTTCGCGCGCCTGCACCACCAACCCCTTGTCCGTCGTGGTCAGCACAATCTTGTGAAATCCCCCGCCCGGTTCCGTTCCGCTCGGCACGTATCCCAGGCTGTACTGGTTGCGCAGCTCTTCGGCAATCTTCGCGTAGATGTCGTCCACTGTTTCTTTCTTTGAAACCTTGAACATCTCTCCGCCCGTCGCGCTCGAAAGTCTCTCTAAAACTTTTTTCCCGTCCGGGCGCTCTTGCTGTGGCGGCCGCCCGCTTCCTGGCCACTGCCCGCCGGGGCCTCCCATCCCGCCGCCGTGTCCCCAGCCGCCATGGCTGAAGCCGCCGTGATTCTCATATGCCTCTTCGTCGGCAAATAGAATCGAATAAATCTGCGTGTCCGCATGCTGCGCGGCGTCGATCGCTTCTTCCATGCTCACTTTGCTTCCGCGATCCACGCCGTCCGAGAGAATGATCACCGCCTTGCGCCCTTTCTGCTTTTTCATCAGCTCGTTCGACGCCAGGTACACGGCGTCGTAGAGCGTCGTCCCACCGCCGCCGTGGTGTCCTTGATACTGAGGAGCAAAGTCCGCGCCCATGTAAACAGGCCGCTCATCTCCATCTGACCGGCTCAGTTCCGGCATCCCGAGATCTTCGAGGGCTTTTTCCAATTTTTCCTTCGAGTTCGTCAAATCCTGCAGCAGCTCCACGTCGCGGTCGAAATGAATCACGAACGCCTTGTCCCGGTCCACGCGCAGCATGTCGTCCAGAAATTTCTGGCTAGCCTCGCGCTCTTGCCCCAGCACGTTTCTTTGGCTCAAGCTCGTATCCACCAGCAACCCCAGCGTCAATGGCACGTCCGTGTCGGCGACAAAGTAAGTGATGGTCTGTGGGCTCCCGTCTTCCGTCAGTGCGAATTGATCTTTTGTAAGGTTCGGCACAATTTTTCCGTGCTTGTCTTTCACCGTGGCGTACACGGTCACCAGGTTTGCCTGCACCTTGATCGGCGGCCCCTGCGCCTTCGCAGGAGTCTGCGGGCCCGCTTGTGCAGCCGCTTGCGCCGTCGGCTCTGTCTTTGCCTGCTGCTGTCCCTGCGCCTGTGCGTGAGCCAGCGCCGTCGCCACCAGCCCCAGCGCAATCGCGGCGCCCAGTATCACACCCCATCTCCAGTAAATCCGCTTGTAGCGTTTGTCGCAGCGTTCGCTCATCTTCCTGCCTTCATCTTCATAGTTCTCCATCCAAGCCTTCTGAGTTCCGAAAATTTAGTTCGTCGCGTTCTCAAATCGTTGTGAACTGCCCTCGCGCAAGATCCGCGTCGTTTCTTGCGCTTCGCGGTTCCTCTGATTGCTCCGCTCAAATTCCGGTGCCATAATGCTTTCTTCCCTCAGCTTGCAAGACGGCTGCGGGCGTACATGGGGGCTCCTATGGCATTGCGCGACGCTTGGATCGAGAAGCGAAACACGGCGATGAACAGTGGTAATCGAAATTTCTCCCAGATGCATTTTGCCCGCAAGGGCATCCTTACCGAGGAGATGCTCTACGTCGCCACACGCGAAAAAATCTCGCCCGAGCTCGTCCGCGACGAAGTCGCCCGCGGCCGTGCCATCATTCCCGCCAACATCCATCACCGCAATCTCGAGCCGATGGGCATCGGCGTCGCCTTCTTCTGCAAAATCAACGCCAACATCGGCAACTCCGCCACCACCTCGAATGTCGACGAAGAGCTCGAAAAACTCCATCGCGCCGTGCATCTCGGTTCCGACACCGTGATGGACCTCTCCACCGGCGGCGATATCCCGAAAATCCGCAAAGCCATCATCAACGCTTCGCCCGTACCCATCGGCACCGTCCCGATTTACGAAGCCATCTCCCGCGTCCGCCGCGCCGAAGACCTCTCCATCAATCTGATGCTCGAAGTCATCGAAGAGCAGGCCGAGCAGGGCGTCGATTACATGACCATCCACGCCGGCGTCCTCCGCCAGTTCCTCCCTCTCGTGCGCAGCCGCATCACCGGTATCGTCAGCCGCGGCGGCGCGCTCCTCGCCCAGTGGATGAGCTTCCACAAGCAGCAGAATTTCCTCTACGAAAATTTCGATGCCATCTGCAAAATTTTTCAGAAGCACGACGTCAGCTTTTCGCTCGGCGACGGCCTTCGCCCCGGTTGCCTCGCCGACGCGAGCGACGAAGCGCAATTCGCCGAGCTTCGCGTTCTCGGCGAGCTCACCAAAAAAGCCTGGGAATACGACGTGCAAGTCATGATCGAAGGCCCCGGCCACATTCCCATGGATCAGATCGAGCTCCAGGTGAAAAAAGAAGTCGAGCTGTGCCACGAGGCGCCCTTTTACACCCTCGGCCCGCTCGTCACCGATATCGCTCCCGGCTACGACCACATCACCAGCGCCATCGGCGCAGCGATGATCGGCTGGCACGGGGCGTCCATGTTGTGTTACGTTACTCCTAAGGAACATCTTGGCCTGCCCAATGCCGACGACGTTCGCCAGGGCGTGATCGCCTACAAAATCGCCGCGCACGCCGCCGACGTCGCCCGCCATCGCCCCGGCGCTCGCGATCGCGACGACGCGCTCAGCTACGCCCGCTTCCTCTTCGACTGGAAAAAACAATTCGAGCTTTCGCTCGACCCCGAGACCGCCCGCAAAATGCACGACGAAACGTTACCAGATGATTATTATAAAGAAGCCAAGTTTTGCTCCATGTGTGGCCCGAAATTCTGCTCCATGAACACCACGCAGATCGCCGAAGCCTATCAAGGCCTCGACCAGAAAGAACGCGAAGCGCGCTTCGCCGAGCTTCTCGCCAAGGTCGAAGTCCCGGGCGCGTCCCCCGCCGCCGCTCCTTCCGGCGCGGCCTCTTCTTCCCATGCCGCCGGAAAAGCCTGAGCAGCAGCTCCGCGAGGAATTCAACCGCTGGGCGGACTCCGGCAAGGGCGAGGAGATGGAGCACGACCACTGGCCCATCACGCGGCCCGCGGTCGAGCAGATGCGCCTCGCGCCCGCCGACAGGATTCTCGACGTCGGCTGCGGCGCGGGCTGGCTTTCGCGCATCCTTGCCGCGCGCGTCCCGCAGGGGCGCGTGGTCGGGATGGACATTTCCGACGAAATGATCCGCCACGCCCGCGAGAAAAGCGCCTCGCTGGCGAACGTCGAGTTCGTCGTCGGCACCGTCGACGCCATTCCGCGCCCGGACGGCGTGTTCGCGCACGCCGTCTCCGTCGAATCGGCGTATTACTGGCCCGATCCCGCGGCGGGCCTGCGCGAAATCCATCGCGTCCTGCGGCCCGGCGGGCGCGCTTGGATCGACATCAACTATTACCGCGACAATCCCAACAGCCATCAGTGGGGCGCGCTGCTCAACGTTCCCACGCACCTGCTCTCCGCCGGCGAATGGAAATCTCTTTTTCGCGCCGCCGGTTTCCGCGAAGTCGCGCATCAATTCATCCCCGACCCCACGCCCACTCCCGAGGTCTACACCGGCCGCTGGTTCCGCGACGCCTCTCAGCTCGCCGCTTTCAAAAAAATGGGCGCCCTCCTCGTCCAAGCCACGAAATAGGCGGGCTGGGATGACGAGTTCGCACCTTCCGGGCATTTCGCCTCGCCTTATATATGAACATATGTATACTGGTATAACGATGGAAGGGGCGCTGAAGCCTGTCCGGTGGGTGGGAAGCTCGTTGCGGGACTTGCGCTCTTTCCCTCGCGCGGTCCGCATCGAAATTGGGCAGGCGCTCTTTGCGGCCCAGGAGGGCAGGACCGACCCTGCCGCGAAGCCGCTCAGAGGCTTCGGCGGTGCCAGCGTAATGGAAATCGTGGCCCCGCACGATGGAAACACGTGGCGGGCGGTTTATACGGTGCGCTTTCAGGATTTCATCTATGTGTTGCATACGTTTCAAAAGAAGTCCACGAGGGGCATTGCAACGCCGCAACGCGAAATCGAGCTGATTCGGCGCCGGCTGGCAGAAGCCGAGCGGGATTTTCGGGAAAGGGGCAATTGAAATGAAAACGAAGACGAAAAAGGCGCGCAGGCGCTCCACGCGCGTAATCCAAGGCAGCGGAAATGTTTTTGCCGACCTTGGCGTTCCCAATCCCGAGCAGGAGCTGCTGAAGGCGCAGCTCACATTGCAAATTCACACGATCCTCAAGGACAGCGGCATGACGCAAGCGGCAATCGCCCGCATTCTCGGCGTGCAGCAGCCCCAAGTTTCCCTGTTGATGCGAAATCGCTCGGGCAACTTCTCTGTCGGCCGCCTGATGGAATTCCTTATGGCGCTGCGGCGCGACGTGGAAATCACCGTGCGCCCCACGCGCAAGGAGCACGGCGCTCTTTCGGTTGTCTCTGTCTGAATGGCCGGCAAGTGATCGCCGTCTTGCCTTCGCCGTTTTCGGAGTGCGGCGCCCTGGCGCCGCTTTGCACCTTGCTTCCACCTTTGCTTTTTTTTTGGAGTGCGGCGAGTCATCGCCGCTTTGTTTTTTTTTGTTGCGCACCGAGAATTTTTTCGAAAATTTGCCCACCGTAGCTGTGGACTTGAGAAAGCCTGAAAAATTCTGCTACATCTGAGTCAGCCAGGCTGACCTTAATTTGCGCTTACACAGCCAAATTTGGCGGCTTTTGGCGGTTGGGAGGACGCATGCGACGCGACGTGACCCTTTCCCGCCATATCCCGGAACAGATCCGGACCAAGCGGGCCTACCGGACGTATCTGGAGTTGGTCGAGACGGGCGACTGGCTGCGCCAGCAGATGAGCACGCAGCTCGCGAACTTCGATTTGACGTGGACGCAGTTCCGCGTGCTCGACGTGCTGTATCACGAGGGCTTGCAGTACCAGCAGGAGCTGAGCCGGCGATTCAAGACGTGCAAGCAGAGCATGGAGCACGTCCTGCGGCGGCTGGAGGAGGCGGGCTGGGTCCGGCGGGACAAGGGGCATTTGGAAAAGACGTCGGAGAATCCCAAGGCGGCGCGAGGGCGGCCGGTGATATGCCTGCGGTTGACGCCGGAGGGCGAAAAGAAAATGGCGGACGTGTTTCCGAAGCACTCGAAGCTGGTGAAGAGCTATTTGAAGGCGCTCGACGGGCGGGAGCAAGAGACGCTGGTGCGGTTGTGCGAGAAGCTGAAGGACGGCTACGCGGTGAGCTTCGTCAAGGAGTATCGCTGGGACGACCCGCCCGAGCATTTGGATTGGAAGAAATGAGGAAGTGGCGAGTGGCCCTTCGGCTTCGCTCGGGACAAGCGAGCGGTCAGTGGCGAGAAGAAGCTATGAGTGGTGAATGGATGGTTCAGAAATAGGTTTTCGTCTTGCACTTCTTAACTGTTGGGCGGGGTCATAATTAGGTTTGCACTCCTCCCACTCCTGGTTGGTTCCTGTGAAATTCGAGCACTGACTTCAACGCTTGGTCAATTCGCGTGCCGCGTCGTTGGAACCCTAGCTCAGAAACTAATTCGGCAATGATCTCCTCATCGGAGCGTAAGCGTCCATCTGACTGAATCCAATCGATCATCGCCAAGAGTTCCCATCGAGAATATTCACCAATCGTTTCACGTCGGGTGACATTTGGTCGTGCCTTGCGCCCCGGCGTGTTGGTGGGAGACATGATCTGTTCCTTGTGGGCCGATGCAGTTGTTTCTGGCTCCCGAGCAGTGGGTAGATCGTCAGCTGATGCAACCGCGCTCTCATAGGCGGCCAGCGCCCGATTCACCTCCTCATCCTTTCGCATGAACCAATCTGTCGACCATATGCGATGGAATTTCCAGCCGAGGTTCTCGAGCTGCTGCTGTCGCAGGCGGTCTCGGTCACGCGCTGTCGGACTTGAATGGTATGAGGCTCCCTCACACTCGATCGCCAGGACGAACTTTCCGGGTTGCCTAGGGTGCTGAGCAACGAGATCGATGCGGTAGCTGGAGGCTCCTAGCTGAGAGACGAGCGGGATGCCCCTTGACTGCAATACGTCGAAGACCTCTGCTTCGAAAGAATTCATAGGAAAATCAGTCAAGCCTAAGCCTCCGAGTCTCTTGCCTCCGCTCGCGGCATACTCTAAGTAATCGCGAAGTAGCTCCACGCCCGTCCCTGATCTGACTTTCCCAGGATCCATATCCAAGTGAGAGAAGGAGGAAACAAGCGTCATACGTTGTCGGGCGCGAGTGATGGCCACGTTGAGTCGTCTCTGTCCGCCGACCGATAGGAGAGGCCCGAATCTGAATGGAGGATTTCCGCCTCTGTCTTTTCCGTAACCGACGGTAAGTATAATGGCGTCTCGTTCATCTCCCTGTACTCGCTCTAGGTTCTTAATGAAGAAACGCTCCTCGGCGTTCGCGTCAAAAAAGTCGCCCAAGTCGGACCTTTGGGAGAGTGCCTGGTCCAGGGCACGCTGCAACCTGTCTGCATGCCGGATTCCTAGTGCAATCACACCCAGAGACTCCTGTGGTTTTTTGTGGGCGTGCTCGAGAACAAGGTCCACGACCTTGTTAACCTCTACAGAGGAGCTTTCCTCTTGTCCGTCTACACCTGGTGGCTGGTGAAGGAGAGTGTGCTGGATTACTGGCGGGCCACCGGGTCCGGGAAAAGTCACGAGGCGGTCCTTATAGATGTGGTGATTAGAAAAGCTAATCAGCGCCTCGTCCCTGCTCCGATAGTGCCAGTCAAGGTACCACGATGGCATAAAGGCGTTTGTAGTGTCGAGAAGGCTCTCATAGCCTTCTGTGGCCGAAATGGTTTCATCCTCCGCGAGTTCATCATCATCGGCGGTCGCGAAGAATGTTGTTGGAGGCAGCTGCCATCTGTCTCCTGCGACGACGAGGTGAGATCCGCGCATGACGGCAGGGATGGCGTCCTCTGGTAACACTTGGCTGGCCTCGTCAAAAATGACAAAGTCGAAACATCGCGTGGTATCGAGCAATTGACTGACGGAAAGGGGGCTCGCCATCCAGCACGGGCACACGGTTGTCAGCACGTGCCTTGCTTCGGCAAATAGCGCGCGGAGGGGACGATGCCGCCGCTTCTTCTCTGCCTCTGCGCGGATGGTATATTCTTCATTCTTGTGCTCGTTCATGGCTGCGATGGCGCGTTCGGCGTAGGCGCGTCGCACACGTGCGGCTGCGATTCGGATTCTCTCTTTGTCGAGCTGTTTGAATTCTCGAACGTACTCGTCATGGGTTCTACCATTGAAGCCCGCGATTTCCGGGTCTTCGACCTGTGCAGCCTCGAGGCATGAAGCAAACCAACATTGGTCGAAAGCAATGACCCACTTCTCGGGCGCCATCGGTTTTTTTCGAAGTTCGTCCACTAACTTCCCGGCACCGTACTCGGTAAGATGGCTCTCGATTTCAAACAATTTCGGAAGCTTCATCGGCGTCAGCCGATCCTTAGAGAGGGCGGTGAGATAGTTTGTGAGTTCGGCTATCGGTGAAAGGTCAAATTGCTTTCTGTTTATAATTGTGGCAAGTCCTGTGAGGTCGGCCAGTGCGAGTTCCATTTTGGTGCGGGCTTCCAGATAGCTCGCTGGCACAGTGGGGAGTGACGTTTGTCTGCTCAAGTCACGCCACTTTATTCTCTGCTCCTCAGCCGCCGTCAATTCAGTAAGCAAATTCGTCACTGCGGCCTTTCCCGCAGTCCGCATGCTCAGAGCGTGTTTTCGTGCACGCCGATATTCTCCGTTCGTACACCAACTCCAAGCGCTTCTAAGACCTCCTTTCCTGCCAGGCGCTAATGCCCGAATCATTCCTTGTATGTTCTGTGCGAAAAGAGTCGGGGAGTAGCAAGCGAGGGTTTTGCCCACGGCGGCAAAGAGTGAATAAATCTGCTGCGCATCCTTAACTGTCTTGGGGGCGCGGAAACGCGCTTCTTCCACCGTCTCGTTGAGTGTCGCTGTGAAATCAGGCCACGTCTGCGATACGAGCCTAGCTACGGAGTCGACCGCGCGTTGGGCGGACGCCCCGTCCTTAAGAGCTGCGCCATTCCAGGGAGAGGGGTCGCGTCGGAGGAAGAGGGAAGCGAGCCCAGTGACTTCTCTCAGCAGGTCGCGAATTCTTCCTGGCTCTGCCTTTTCGATCCTAGAAAGCTCAGATCCGCGCCACCGCGTTTCGACCTCCGCCTCTGTTTGGAGTCGCAACAAAATGCCCTGGAGTTCGTAG
>Ga0335074_10001516_pt1 | contig 31494 bp, 27 predicted proteins | sample Lox_Sample_23_FD_206715 | JGI IMG/M metagenome (GOLD analysis project Ga0335074, IMG submission 206715) | Soil microbial communities from Loxahatchee National Wildlife Refuge, Florida, United States - Lox_Sample_2.3 | ecosystem: Environmental > Terrestrial > Soil > Wetlands | place: USA... | reverse complement strand
AGGGAATAGTGGCCGGCGCCGAAGATGAGCAAAATCAGGGACGCGATGAGGAACGGGAAGGCTGCGTCGCTGTAGAAGGCATCGGGATTGCTGACAATGGAGGCGAGAGCAGCGAGGTCGGTGACAACGTAGGCCACGATCATGTCAGCGGCCAGCAGGAAGCCCAGGAGGCGCGTGCCGAGGCCGAAGATGAGCAAAACGCCACCGGCGAGCTCGAGCAGCGAGATGAGGAAAGCCGCGACGCCGGGTGCGGGAATGTGCAGGCTCGAGAAGTAGCTGGTGACGTGGTGCAGGTGATGGAGCTTGCCCCAGCCGGTCTGGGCGAATTGCCATCCCCAGTAAAGGCGAACGAGGAGCAGAAAGGGCGACTGCAGCGCGGCCGAGCCATGCTGGAAGCGGCGATAGGGATCAGCGTGGAAGCCGGATTTCCCTGCGTGGGAAGTCGCGGGAGTCGCAGAGGGCATGGTTACCTGCCTTTCCCGTGCGAAAGGGAGCCTATTGCGTAAACCATCCCAGCATAGCCCAGTCAGCGAAGGTTTCCTGCAGAAACGCGTTGCGCCCGCTGTCGGGCATGGCGGAGGACGCGAAAGCGAAATCGATGGCCTGGCCGAGGGTGCGGCCGGCGAGCAGCGCCGAGAGCAGGTTGAATTCTTCCTGGCTGAGCGGCTTGTACCAGACGGTGTTCTCGAGGCGATGGACCGCAAGCCAGATGGGTTTGGGCGCGAGCGCGGCGACGCGGCGTACGTGGGTTCTCCTGCGCGCTGCGCTGGCGTTGTTGGCGGAGCCGGCCGAACTGCCGTCTTCATTGCGGACCTGCAGGAGCAGGTCGTCGACGGGGTAAGAGAGCGCGAGGACGCGCAGATAGGGCTGCAGGCGCAGGATGGAGTCTTCGCCGATGGCCGCGAGATGCTCGGCGGCGAGATGCAGGCGCTCTTCGGAATCGAAAGTTTCGATGTGCGCCCACTCGAGGCGGACCATGTCGAGAGCCAGCTCGGCATGGGGTCTGACGAACTCCGGGTGATCGGCAAGCCACGCGTCGAGGCGCGAGCCAAGATTGCGCAGGGTGAACGATTCGGAGGGGCAGTCGGTGAGGTAGGCGCGCATCAGCGCATCGAATTTCGCGCGGCCGAGGATGGCCTGCAGGCCGGGAAAATCCTCTTCGAAACAAGAATAGAGCCGGAACCAATACTGCCGGTTGTAGATTTCCAGACGCTCGAAGGACGTCAGGCGATCGTTGGGGCGGATGATGGCCTCGGCTTCGGAGAGGTTCGAGGCGCCGTCGCGGCGCCGGCGAGGCATGGTTTCAGCGCGTGTGAGCGGATGCATGACGGCGGCGGCCATGCGGCGCTGGATATCGAGAAGCTGGCTCATCGGGCGGCTCCGGAGGCGGATTCGGCCAACTTGCCCGCTTCACGGACAAGCGTGGGGCATCCAGCCGATTCAGGCGAGGCTTCGGCGGCGGCTTTCAGGAACTTTGTCGCTTTGAGGGCTTCGGCGTGGACTTCATCGAAGGTGGGGATGTTGTCGTCCCACTCGAGGAGCGTCGCGGTAGGACCGCAGCGCTCGATGGCGCGCGCGTAGAGACGCCAGACGGCGGGGAGCACGGGGTGGTCGTGCGTGTCGAGGATGTACTTCTCGAACTTGCTGTGGCCGGCGATGTGGATCTGAGCGACGCGATGCGCGGGCACGAAGTTCACGTAGGTGAAGGGGTCGAAGGTGTGGTTCTTCGAGGAGACGTAGATGTTATTCACGTCGAGGAGAATGCCGCAGTCGGCGCGCTCGACGACCTCGGTGAGGAACTCCCACTCGGTCATCTCGGAGACATGGAACTCAGCGTAGCTGGAGACGTTTTCGACGACGACGGGGACCTCGACGAAGTCCTGAACCTGGCGGATTTTCTGCGCGGTGACCTCGGCGGCCTCCCAGGTGTAGGGCATGGGGAGCAGGTCGTGGGTGTAGCGGCCATCGACCGATCCCCAGCAAAGATGATCGCTGAGCCAGCGCGTGCCGGTGCGGCGGACGAGAGATTTGAGGCGGCGCAGGTGCTCGCGGTTGAGCGGGTCGGCGGAGCCGAAGTACATGGAGACGCCGTGCTGGATGACGCGGTACTGTTCGAGGATCTGGTCGAGGATTTCCAGCGGCCGTCCGCCGTCGACCATGTAGTTTTCCGAGATGATCTCGAACCAGTCGACTACGGGCTTGCGGCTGAGAATGTGCTGGTAGTGGGGAATGCGCAGACCGATGCCGACGCCGTAATCAGTGAATCCGTTAAAGCGATTGGCGGGCATGGGGAAAACCCAGCCAGGAAACGGCTGGCTGAAAGCCGGTTAGCGAAAAAGCGGTTAGCGAAGGAGCTGCCAGTCGAAACTCGGCCGGCCAACTGATCGGTCAGCGAGAAAGAGTGGAGCGGAGGGGCCGCGCGCGGGGCGATCCCTCCGCGGGGATGTGGCTAGCTCGGCATCTTGGAGCCGTCTGTCGCGCAGCCGCCTTTGCCCTTGCAGCTGTTCTTGCCTTTGCAGCCGTTGTCGCTGCTCTTGCAGCCGCCCTGGCCTTTACAGTCATTCTTGCCTTTACAGGAGTGCTTGGTTTTGTGAGCGGTGAACGAGGTGCTCAGCGTCGAGGTGCCCGCCTTGAGGATGGGCGAGGTGCCGGGCGCTGAGGTGATTAAGGCTGCGTGTACAGCCGTCACGCCGCTGAAGAGCCCGGAAACAGCCGCGGCCACCATCATGGTCTTGATCGAGTGCTTCATGAGTTTCCCTCCTGGATTCCCGCAGGTCCAGACCAGGCGCGACTCTGGGAATTCGGGGAACGCCGGGCGGGGGACATTGCGGTGCGGATTAGACTACATAATCTGTACGCTCGCTGTCACCGGAGCGGATGAATTTTGGCGGCAAATCGAGCGAAATTCATGGGAAATCCGCGGATCTGGCGGCGCAAGTGCAAATAACAGTGTGATTTAGGGTGTGCGCAGGAGGAAAGAGCGCAGCAGGGGCTGCAGAAGCTTCGATGCTGAGCGGCTGCGGGGGGCAGAGCTCAGAAGATAGTGGGCGGCCGATGCCGGCCTGGGTGATGGTGAGGGTGGTACTGGAGGTAGCCGAGCCCGACACGCAGATGATGGTGGACGGCGTTGGGCACGGTGACGGCCAGGCACATGCCCAGAATTCCATGGGCCAGCGCCAGAGAGTACAGGTTGCGATAGCGCAGGTAGAGCAGGCAGGAGATGATGCCCCAGAGCAGCGTAACCGGAACCAGCAAAGGATTGGGAATGTGCGCCGCGGCGAAGAGAACGGCGGCCAGCGCGATGGCGGGTGCGGGCTTGAGGCCAAGGCGGAGGAGCCGCAGCAGGACGTAGACCTGGAGAATGAACTGCTGCATCAGCGCCCAGAGGGCATATTCGGCGATGTGCGTGGCCACGGGCAGCGGTCCGTAGAGGCTATGCAGAGTGTGCAGGCGTGATGCGATCCAGAGTCCGGTGAGAAAGAGGAGGATTGCGACGCCGACGATCCAGAGCGAGGGCAGCAGCCCCTTCAGACCGAATCCATAGGGACGGCTTTCTTTGCGGCGGAGGATGGCGGTGACGGCGATGAAGGCGAAGGCCGTCCAGTAGAGGACGCGCTGCTCGGGATTGGGCGTCCAGATAACGGCGAGGATCAGCCCATAGCCGACGAGCAGCTCGAGGAGGTCGCGGGTTCTGGCAGAAAGCAGAGGCCGCACAGATTCAGATTACGGAAAATCCTCTATTCGCCCAGCCGATCCCATGCCTCGGGATCGATGTGCGCCTGACGGAGAATGCTGCGCAGGGTGCCGACGGCGATCTCACTGTGTCGGGGAATGATCGCCGTGTAGACGGCGTCCCGGGCGTGCCGGACGAATTTTACATGACCGCCTCGTTGGCTGGCTTCCTGAAACCCTGCTGATTCCAGCCGGCGCTGGACTTCGCGGAAGGGCAGGGGGTTAAGCCGCCCCAACCTCGACCTCGATGGTGCGAACATCCGCCGGGCGAGTGGCGAGCGGCGGCTCGAAATGGAGCTCCAACGCTTCTTTCAGGTTCTCGAGCGCCTCTTCCTCAGTTTCGCCCTGACTGGCGACGTCGACATCGAGGCATTGGGCGACAAACCAGTTGGCCTCTCTCGATACTGTTGCCGAAAACGGGCGCTTCATAGGGGTATTGTTGCACACCGTGGAAGCGCCCCGCGTTTGTCCGACGTCCTACTGCAGCAGCGTCCCGGTCTCGCCCTCGCCGTTCTTTTCTTCCGGCGGGATGACGACGGCGGCGGCCACCTTGTCGCCGTCCTCGAGGTTCAGCAGCTTGACGCCCTGAGTGGAGCGGCCGGCGGCGCGAACCGTGGTGGTGTCGATGCGGATGATCTTGCCGTACTGGCTGATCACGATCAGCTCCGAGGTCTCGTCGACGAGCTGGATGCCGACGACTTTGCCGTTGCGCGTGGTCGTCTTGACGTTGATGACGCCCTTGCCGCCGCGGGTCTGCAGCCGGTACTCCTCGACATCGGTGCGCTTGCCGAATCCCTGTTCGGTGACGGAGAGCATGCGGTGGACGATGCCATTTTTCTTCGGCGTCACGGCCATGCCGACCAGGTAGTCGTTCTTCCCGAGGTCGATGCCGCGGACACCGTAGGCCGGACGGCCCATGGAGCGGACATCTTCTTCGGCGAAGCGGATGGCCATGCCGTCGTGGGTGGCGAGGAAAACAATCTGGTTGCCGTCGGTGAAGCGGACCGCGACCAGCTCATCGTCTTCCTCGATGCCGATGGCGATGATGCCGCGCGCCATGACGTTCGAGAAATCTTTGAGCGGTGTTTTCTTCACCGTGCCGTTGCGCGTGGCGAAAAAGACGAACTTTCCTTCCTCTTCCAGGTTGCGGACGGGCTGGATGGTGCGCACGGTTTCGCCGGGCTGCAGGTTGAGCAGGCTGGCGATGGATTTGCCTTTGCCGGCTGCGCCCACGTCGGGAACTTCATAGACCTTGAGCCAGTAAACGCGGCCCTTGTTGGTGAAGCAGAGCAGGTACGCGTGGGTGGAGTCGATGATGAGCTGGGAGACGAAGTCTTCCTCGCGCGTCTTCATCCCCAGCCGGCCGGTGCCGCCGCGGCGCTGCTGGCGATAGGTCGAAATCGGCGTGCGCTTGAGGTAGCCGGAGTGCGAAACGGTGACCGCAACCTGCTCGTCGGCGATGAGGTCTTCGATCTGCAACTCGGCCGTCTCGTCGAGGATTTGCGTGCGGCGCTCGTCGCCGTATTCCTTCTTCACGGCTTCGAGTTCCTTCACGATCACCTGGCGGAGCTTCTTCTCGGAAGCGAGGATCGACTCGTATTCGGCGATGTTGTCGCGGACTTCCTTCAGCTCGTTCAGCAGCTCGTCGATGGAGAGCTGGGTAAGGCGATAGAGCTGCAGCTCGAGGATGGCATCGATCTGCCGGTAGCTGAGGGTGAGCGTGGCCGAGATCAGCGTCGTTGGGTCAATGGCGTACTTTGCGGGATCGAGCTTGACGCCGGTGAACTTCTGATCGCGCACGGTGATGGTCTTGTTCGAGAAAAACTGGAAGAGGTTCTCGCGGGCGTCGGCGCGGGAGGACGATCCACGGATGATCCTGATCACGTTGTCGAGGTGATCGAGAGCGATCTGGTAGCCGAGCAGGATGTGCTCGCGCTCGCGGGCCTTGCGCAGCAGGTACGCGGTGCGGCGGCGGACGACGTCGATGCGGTGATCGATGAAGACGCGGATGGCGTCGGGCAGAGGCAGCTCGCGGGGCTGACCGTTGACCACGGCCAGGAAGATCATCGAGAAGCTCTCCTGCATCTGCGTGTGCTTGTAGAGCTGATTGAGGACGATCTGGACCTCGGCGCCGCGCTTGAGCTCGATGACGATGCGCATGCCGTCACGATCGCTCTCGTCGCGCACGTCGCCCACATCGTCGATCACCTTGTCGTTCACCAGCTCGGCGATGCGCTTGATGAGCGTGTTCTTGTTGACCTGGTAGGGGATCTCGCTGACGATGATGGCCTGGCGACCCTGGGTGAGGTTCTCGGTGGCGCACTTGGCGCGCATCAGGAAGCGTCCGCGGCCGGTTTTGTAGGCCTGGGCGATGCCGCCGCGGCCATAGATGAAGCCGCCGGTGGGGAAATCGGGTCCCTGCACGTGCTTCAGCACTTCGATGAGGCCGGCATGCGGGTTATTGAGCAGCTCAATGGCCGCGTTCACCACTTCGGTGAGGTTGTGCGGCGGGATGTTGGTCGCCATGCCGACCGCGATTCCGTTGGAACCATTAACGATGAGGTTGGGAATGCGCGAGGGCAGAACGGCGGGCTCGGGCGTGGACTCGTCGTAGTTGAGGCCGAAGTCCACCGTCTCCATCTCAATGTCGGCGAGCACCTCCCCGGCAATGCGCGTCATACGGCACTCGGTGTATCGCATGGCCGCAGGAGGATCGCCGTCGACAGAGCCGAAGTTCCCCTGACCATCCACCAGCGGATAGCGCATGGAAAACGGCTGCGCCATGCGCACCAGGGCGTCGTAAATGGCGGAGTCGCCGTGGGGGTGGTACACACCCATCGCCTGTCCGACCACCTTGGCGCACTTGGTGTACTTCTTGTTCGCCTGCAGCCCCATCTCGTACATGGTGTAGAGAATGCGGCGATGCACGGGCTTCAGCCCGTCGCGGGCGTCGGGCAGCGCGCGCCCGATGATGACCGACATCGAATAGTCGAGATACGACCGGCGCATCTCCTCTTCAATGTTGATGGGGACGAGGTTGGCAGCGCCGGGACCGGTTGGACCGTCGCCGGAATTGCCGCCGAGGGGAAGCTGTGGATTCTGTTCGTCGGGCATAGAAATCAGGTGGGCCGGAGGTTCGTGCGGCGAGGAACGTGAGCCGCTGACCAAAGACTTATCTTTATGATACGGGAAGAGTTAGCTCGGCACAAGGCGGCTTAGCCCTATGGAATCAGGGGGTTGGAAGGACTGGGTATCCAGGGGGCCTCCTGGGGGTTCCGAGGCCGCCCGAGATCATGCCTTGGCGACCACGTTGGAGCCTGCGCGATAGACGCGGGAGATGGCCCGCAGCACCGTCTTGAGGGGAAGTGCGCCATCCTCTGACGCAAACACGACTTCGCCGGTGCGCCTGGTGAGCGGGCGATAAACCCAGCGCGCAAAGAGGCAAAGATGATCGGCGAGGTCGCCGTGGCGGGCAGAATCGTGAGCGGCGCGGCGCCGCGAGCGAGGCTCAGGCGGGGGCGCGATCGCGGCCAGTGATTCCTGGAGACGCTGCTCGAGCTCGTCGCGTGAGGCCAGGGTCACCGCTGGCGCGGCGAGCGGAACAGCCTCCATCATGCCTGTCGGCTGTGCGAAGAGCGAGGTCGATCCGGCAGCTTCGTTGGGATGCCGCATGCCGGCGACTGAATAGAAGGCGGGACCGCGCAGCCAGCCCTGATCGAGGCGGAAGAGCGCGACGTGTTCCGGCAGCGCCGCAGACTGGATGATGACGGCATCGAGGTGCGCCAGCGGCCGCACTGCTTCAGGCATTTCCGAAGAGACGGCTTCGGCGCGGGCCACGCGCGCGTGCATTTCCGCGGCTTTCTCAAACTCCAGCAGCGCGGACGCGGACTCCCGCTCGCGCCGCAGCGCGTCGACCAGGCTTGCGCCGCGGGTGCGCAGGAAGCTTCGCACCGCCGCGGCCTCTTCCGCGTAGCGCTCATCGGTGCAGCCTTTAAAGCAGGGAGCGAGGCACTTCTTCATCTCCGAATAGACGCAGCCAGGGAAGGCAGGATCGGGATCGAGATCGTCGTGGCAGCGGCGGAGTTTGAAGAGGTCGAGCATGTCCTCGAGAGATTTCTCCGCGGCGGCCCGCGACGGGAAAGGGCCATAGAGGTCGTCCATCGCGGCTTTTGTGACATGGCCGGTTACAAATACGCGCGGATAGGCGTTGTTGACGGTCATGCGCAGCAGGCTGGGCGGGTGCAGGTGCAGGCGCTTGCGAGCGCGGTCGCCGAAGGCTGCGCAGGAGGCCTGATAGAGGACGAGGAGCGATTCGAAATCCGACGCAGTCCGCGCGTATTCGATGCGGGCGACGCGGCCAGCAAGCTGCAGGCGTCTGGACTGGTCCGGGCGGGGATCGAGCAGGCGTCTGATGCGCCGCCTCAGGTTCGGGGTCCGGCTGATGTAAGGCTCAGAGGCCGGATCTGCAGCGAAGAGCGCGAAAACGCCGGGTGCAGCGGGGACATCGTCCCATGGGGGACGCGCGGCTTCCAGGATGATCTCCTGCGGAAACATCACTCTCCGGCGATGGTCATCCCGTCGATACGCAGCGTGGGCGCGGCCGTGGCAGAGCGGAAGACGAGATCGCTGCCGATGGCGGTGATATTGCGCAGCATCTCCATCAGATTGCCGGCGATGGTGACTTCCTGTACCGGATACGCGAACGCGCCGTTGTCGATCCACAGGCCGGCGGCGCCGCGCGAATAATCGCCGGTGACGAGGTTGACGCCCTGGCCCATGAGGCGCGTGACGTAGAGGCCGCGCTCGACGCCGCGAAGGATCTCGTCCGGCGACTGTTGGCCGGCCTCGAGGAAGAGGTTGCCGGCATCGAGGAATGGATTGCCGGCGAGGCCGCGTCCGGCATTGCCGGTGCTTTTGAGGCCAAGCTTGCGCGCAGCATAGACGTTGAGGACGTAGCTGCGCAGCACGCCGTTTTCGACGATGACGGTGCGGCGGCTGGGCAGACCCTCGGCGTCAAAGGGCGAGGTGCCGAAGCCGCCGGGGAGGGTGCCGTCGTCGACGACGGTAACCGAGGTCGCGGCGACAGTTTCGCCGATTTTTCCGGCGAGGATAGACGCCCCGCGATAGACGGCATCGCCGGCAGCCGCGTCGAAGATCGCGCCCACCAGCCCACGGGCAACCTCGGGCGAGAAGATCACGGGCGCCTGCTGAGTGCTCACGCGGCGGGCATCGAGCATGCGGAGTGTGCGCCGAGCCGCTTCCCGGCCTATGGATTCGGGAGATTCGAGATCGCGAAAGGCGCGCGCCTGCGACCACCAGTAGTCGCGCTGCATTTCTCCGTTGGCGCCCTGGGCGATGGGACTGGCAGCGATGGAGCAGTACGACGAGGTGTATTCGCCCACAAAATCGCGCGAATTGGCAAAAACGCGACGGCCGGTGGCGGCGTCGAAGCTGGCGCCGTCGCTGTTGATGATGCGGGTGTCGACGGCCATGGCGGCAGCTTCCGCGCGGCGCGCCCAGGCGATCCGCTCCTCGGTTGGCAGCGAGTAGACGTCCTCGTGATAGAGGGCGAGATCGCCGGAAAGCTGGCCGAACTCAGCATTCTCGCCGAGACCGGCAAAGGGATCGACGGAAGCGACACGGGCCAGCGCGATGGCTCCGAGCACCAGATGCTCGATGCCTTCAGGAGTGAAATCGCTCGAGGATGTGCTGGCCACGCGAAAGCCGTTGTCGGCCTGGAGCAGGACGCGGAGGCCGACTCCGCGGGAGCCGGATTCTTTCAGCGTTTCCACTTCGCCCAGACGCACGGTGGTCGAGAACTCGTCGCCTTCGCGGATGGTAACTTCGGCATCGGAAGCGCCGGCGCGCAGGGCCCGGGCGACAATGTCGGCGGCGAGTTGGCTGAGTCGGATGCCCGATATCGCGGCCGCGGTCATCGACCTGTCCCGCCGACGGTCATGCGGTCCAGCTTAACGGTAGGCATGCCGACGCCAACGGGAACGCTCTGGCCATCCTTGCCGCAGGTGCCAATGCCCTCGTCGAGGGCGAGGTCGTTGCCGACCATGGAGACATGTTTCAGCGACTCCGGGCCATTGCCGATCAGGGTCGCGTCGCGCACCGGCGCGGTGACTTTGCCATCTTCGATCAGATAGGCCTCGGAGGCGGAGAAGACAAACTTGCCGCTGGTGATGTCCACCTGGCCGCCGCCAAAGTTGACCGCATACAGGCCGCGCTTGACGCTGCGCAGGATATCTTCGGGATCGTCCTCGCCGGCCAGCATGTAGGTGTTGGTCATGCGCGGCATGGGAATCTGCTGATAGCTTTCGCGCCGGCCGTTGCCGGTGGAGGGGATGCCCATGAGACGGGCGGAGAGCTTGTCGCTCATGTACCCCCGGAGGATGCCGTTTTCGATGAGGACGGTCTCCTGGGTCTCTGAGCCTTCGTCGTCGACGTTCAGCGAGCCGCGGCGCGAGGGCATGCGGCCGTTGTCGACCACGGTGACTTTGGAACTGGCGACCGAGCGGCCGATGAGACCGGCAAAGGCAGAAGTCTTCTTACGGTTGAAGTCAGCTTCGAGGCCATGGCCCACCGCTTCGTGGAGCAGGACGCCGGGCCAGCCGGGTCCGAGCACCACTTCCATTTCGCCGGCGGGCGCGGGCACCGCACCCAGCTGCAGGACGGCGGTGCGAGCCGCTTCGGTAGCGAAGAATTCCGGGCCTTTCGCGCCGGTAAAGTAGCCGATCTCCACGCGGCCGCCGCCGCCGGAGGTGCCGCGGGCGGTGCGTTCGCCATCTTTGGCGAGCACAAAGACGCTCATGCGGGCGAGCGGCTGCGTGTCGCTGGCAAAGGTGCCGTCGGAAGCGGCAATGAGGATACGGCGCAGCTCGTCGGCATAGCTGGCGCGGACCTGCGTGATGCGGCGGTCGTAGCGGCGGGCGGCGCGATCGGCGCGCATGACCAGATCCAGCTTGGCGGAGAGGTCGGTGTCGAGCTCCGCGGCGGGAGCGGGATAGAGGTTGGGGGTGCTGGTCTCAGTGAATCCCTGAACCGGCTGTTTTGCGGGCCCGCTGGCGATGAGGGCAGCGGTGCGGGCGGCGCGCAGGAGGCGGTCGGCGCTGAGGTCGTCGGTGTAAGCGTAGCCGGTGCGTTCGCCGCTGACGACGCGCACGCCGCAGCCGGCGCTGACGCCCTGGCTGGCGGATTTCAGAATGGATTCGTCGAGCCCGAGAGACGTGGCCGCAACCGACTCAAAATAGAGATCGGCGTAGTCGCCGCCGGCGGAAAGCGCCTCGCCGAGGCAGCGTTCGAGGAGCCGTTCGGTGATGCCAAACTTCTCGAAAAAGTATCGTTTGTGATCCACGCAATCTCCTCGCCGATACAGCCCAATTCAACCGCGGCGGGCCGCCTTGCCCCCGGTCCCCTTACTCCAGATGATGCTCTTTTTATTCTTAATCAGAAATGCATGGCCCGTCGAGGAGAAATATGGCAGTATCGGTAACGATGAGGAAGACCCTCCTGCTGTTGGCGGCTCTGCTGCTGACGGTGCCTGTCTTTGGTGCGAAGCATCATCACGCGCACCCGGCGGAGCATCACGCGAAAAATCAGAATTTCCCGAAGAAGCGGGAAAAGAATCCGCAGTTCAAGCAGGCCACCGGGCGCGAGCACTACAAAAAGCCGGCGGAAGATCATCCGAAGAATCCGAACCTTCCGAAGCATCAGAAGCGCAAGCACACGCACAAGTCCTGACCGGCGGGGATTTGCGGGCGCTGCGGTTGGCAGTATGCCCGGTCTTCTGCTCCAGGCGATGCTCTCTGATCTCTTCATCAGAATTGCGTGGCCGGGCCTGGGGAGTTATGGCAGTATCAGGTACATGAAGAAAACTCTCCTGCTGTGCCTGGCCATGCTGATTGCGACACCGGCTTTTGCCGCGACGCATCACAAGCACCATCATCACCATCACCACAAGACCAGGAGCGCCACGCCGAACCACCAGGGCTGAGCCGCGCGGGGGCACATCCCCGCGCCCGTCGCACGCTGTTGCCGCTTGACCCCGGCCGGTCGAATTGTGTAACCCTTCTGCTATGAGCACTGCAACGGTTTCCGTCTCCGAGACCGATCCGCGCTATCCGGTCGGCAGGTTCCGCCGCGCGGACGCCAATGTCACCGACCACGCCGCTGCCATTGCCACGCTTGCGGCGCTGCCAGAGAATCTGCGTGCGGCGCTCGATGGCCTGAGCGATGCCCAGCTCGAATCGCCCTACCGCGAGGGCGGCTGGACCGTCCGCCAGCTGGTTCATCACCTCGCGGACAGCCACATGAACGCCTATATCCGGATCCGGCTGGCGCTCACCGAGGACTGGCCGACGATCAAGCCCTACGAGGAGAAGGCCTGGGCGCTGCTCTCCGACGCGAAGACCGCGCCGGTGGGCATTTCGCTGGAGCTGCTGGAGCCTCTGCATCGCCGCTGGACGCTGCTGCTCGGCTCGCTCAGCCCTGAGCAGTGGCAGCGCGGCTACACCCATCCGGAAAACGGACGCCAGACGATTGCCGAAGCCGCGGCCCTCTACGAGTGGCACTCGCGGCACCACGTGGCGCACATCACGGAATTACGAAAGCGTAACGGCTGGTAAGGTTTTTGTTGCCTCGGGGCTGACCGGGCGCGGAACATCGGGACAGATGCCCGTCTCTTTCGTCCACCAGGCCGCTCCGCTGGATGCCGCCAGGCTCGCACACGCCGTCGAAGAGTTCCTCGCGGCGCATCCGCACGCGACGATCATGGAAGATGGCCGGCTGCTCTTCGATCTGCGGCTGGCCCGGTACTCCATCAGCGCCGAGCATGGCCGCTGCCTCTTGCATCTGTGGTCGGAGGAACGCAATGTGGTGCGCACGGTTTCGGGCGTGGAACCGCGCCGCGAAACCCTTCGCCTGGAGACGCGGCGCTTCGGACAGACGAAGCCGCAGACGTTGACCCTGGTTCCCGATCCGGACTGCCGCACGCCGACGGTGCGCGATACGGCGCGCAGGCGGTACGCACGGGCGCTGGAGCAGGCTCTTGCCGCCAGTTTCCCCGGCTGGAACGTGGAGAACTTTCGCACTGCGACAGATCTCGAAAACAGCTTCGGCCCCGCCTGCGCACGAGGCGTATTAACGCGCGGGCGGGCGGCATGGGCGGTGATCGGCGTCGGCCCTGAAGAACCCGCCACGGTGATCGAGGGCGTGCTCACGCTGGGGATTCTGTGGCTGGCGTACTGCCGGGAACATGGCGATGGGCGACGCGTCTTTCACGGACTGCGCGTGGTGGTGCCGCGAGGATGCGCCGCAGTTTCCCTGGGGCGCATGGCATGGCTCAACCCAAACCTGGCGCAGTGGGAGCTCTTCGAGATGGACCTGGCCAGCAGGGAACTGACAGCGTGCGCGATTGCGGATACCGGGAACCTGGCCGTGCAGCTGGCTCACGCTTTTGACCCGCAGGCGGCCCTGGAGCGCTGCGCGACGGGCGTCTCTCATCTGCGCGCGGCGTTGCCGCCGGATTTGCTGGACGCAACCGAGATTCGTCCGCGAAGCGCAACGGAGATTGGCTTCGCGCTGCATGGACTCGAATATGCCCGGGTGCGGCACGGCCTCGCGCCGGGATCATTCACCCACCAGGACGAGATCAGCTTCGGCGCCGGGCCGAGCGAGACGCGGCTGGACGACACGACCGAGGACATGTTTCTCGATCTGATGGACCGCCTGATGCGGGGACGCCATGCTGCCGCCCTCGCGCGCGATCCGCTGTACCGGTTGCAGCCGGAGCGCTGGCTGGAGTCGGTGCTGCGGCCCGATCTGTCGGTGCTGCACGCGGGTCTGGGCAGCGCACCGGTCTATTCGCAGGTTCCGGCGTTCGCGTCGGCGAGCCGCACCCTCCTCGATCTGCTGACGGCAACCGGGCAGGGGCGTCTGGCAGTACTGGAGCTGAAGACGGACGATGATCTGCACCTGCCTCTGCAGGCGCTGGACTACTGGGCACGCGTAAGGATGCTGCATCGCGCCGGAGATTTGCAGCGGCAGGGATATTTTCCAGGCATGGAGCTTTCCGAGGAGGATCCGCTGCTGGTGCTGGTGGCGCCGGCCCTGCATATTCATCCGGCAAACGAGACGGTGTTGCGGCATTTTGCGCCGAAAGTACCATGGGAGCTGATCGCGCTCGACGAGCACTGGCGGCAGGAGTGCCGTGTAGTGCTGCGGAAGCGAAGCGGCTCGGGAATCGGGTAGTCTGGCGGTACCCAAGCCATGTGGCTCTCCTCTTTTCTGCTCGCGCTGTGTCTCGGCTCCCTCGGCTGGTCTCTGCGCAGGGACGTGGCCGACTACCGCACCTTCAAACTGCTCACCAAAACCTCTGAGCGGCAGAAGCGATATCGCAAATGGGTGCTGAAAAGCTTCCTGCTCTTCAGCTGCACCCCGGTGGCGGCACTGGCGATCCTGGGCCGGCTGGGTGGGCTGGTCGAGCTTCCCCGGGAGTTCCGTCCGTTGTTCGGCGCGCTGAACGCTCACGCGCCCGCAGCTTCCACCCTCAGCCCGAGTTTAGTGGGCTCTTTCCTGGGGGCGCTGGCCGCTGGACTCATTGCTGGCGTGCTGATGCCCCGGCTGCTGCGGCGCCGCGCGAAGCCGATACAGGTGGGCGACATTGCAGCCCTGCTGCCGCGCAATGGGGCGGAGACGGCGTGGACCGCGCTGCTGTCTGTCAACGCCGGGGTGGGCGAAGAGCTGTATTTCCGGCTGCTGCTGCCGCTGCTGCTGGTATCGGTCTGCGGCAATGCGCTTGCGGCATTCGTCATCGCCGGGCTGATTTTTGGTGCGGTGCATTTCTATCAGGGGGTTGCCGGCATCCTCGCCACCACGATCATCGGCGGAGCGCTGGCAGCGTTATATCTCTGGACGGGCAATCTGTGGGTTGCGGCCGCTGCGCACGCACTGCTGGATCTGGTGGGGCTGGTGATTCGTCCCACGATTCAGCGGCTGGTGGCGCGGAGTACGGCAGTCCGAGCCTGATGCTTCCGGAAGCAAAGAAAAAGCGGGACAGGGAGTGCTCCCTGTCCCGCTGTGGTCCCGCCTGGTTTACTGCTGCGGTTGCAGCACCACGTAGAGCGTGGCGCCCTGGCGGTAGATAAGCAGCAGGACAGGCTGGTCGCCGGTGCCGGCGGCCGCCGCCTGGTACTCATCCACGTTGTGTACCGGTTTGTGGTTGACTTCCTGGATCACGTCGCCCTGCTGGATGCCGGATTGCGCAGCCGAGCTGTTGGGATCGACCTGGGCGACAACCACGCCGTTGACGCTGGGCGGCAGGTTCAGCTGCTGCGCGATGTCCGGAGTCAGCGCCTGGACCTGGAGGCCCTTGAGCGCAGTGCCCGGCCCTGCGTTGGCCGCTTCCTCGCCTTTGCCGTTGCTGGGCAGGGTGCCGAGGGTGATGTCCTTCTCGAAGGTAGTGCCTTTGCGGAAGATCTCCAGATGGACGGTGGTGCCGGGAGCAGTTTCCGAGGTCATCACGCTCAGTTCGTCGCGATCGGTCACGTTCTGGCCGTTGTATTTGAGGATGATGTCGCCGCGCAGGATTCCGGCTTTGGCCGCCGGGCCGCCCGCGGGCACGTCAGCGACAAGGGCGCCACCGCCATGAGTGAGGCCAAAGGCCTGAGCGACGGCCGGGGTAACGTCCTGGATGTCTACGCCGAGGTAGCCGCGCGTCACCTTGCCGTGTTCGACGATCTGATCGAGCACGTTCACCGCCATATCGATGGGGATGGCGAAGCCGATGCCTTCGTTGCCGCCGCCGTTTTCGCCGGAGATGATGGCGGTGTTGATGCCGATGAGGTCGCCATGAAGATCGATGAGGGCGCCGCCGGAATTGCCGGGATTGATGGCGGCGTCGGTCTGGATGAAGTTCTCGTAGTGCTCGATGGCTCCGCCCATAGCGCGCCGGGTGGCGCTGACGATGCCCATGGTGGCGGTTTCGCCGATGCCGAAGGGATCGCCAATGGCGAAGACCGAGTCGCCGACCTTCAGGTTGCTGGAATCGCCGAGTGTCAGCGTGGGCAGATTGGTGGCGTCGATCTTGAGGACGGCGATGTCGGTTTCGGGATCGGTGCCGACGAGCTTCGCCTTGTACTGCTGGCGGCTCTGGGTGGAAACCGTGATCTCCTGCGCGCCGTCAACCACGTGGTTGTTGGTGAGGATGTAGCCGTCAGGATTGATGATGACGCCGGAGCCGAGGCTCTCTTCGCGCTGCGACTGCGGCTGCTGTTGCTGCTGCATCGGCCCCATTTGTCCGCCGAAGAACTGCTGGAAGAAAGGATCCATGAAAAAGGGCATCTGGTTCCGCTGCTTCACCACTTTGGTCGAAGAGATGTTGACGACGGCAGGCAATGCGGGATCGATCACGGACGAGTAGCCGTTTTTAAAGTTGCTCAGGTCGATGGGGGCGGGATCGCGATCGAATTTCAGTGGGACCTTCGTGCTGCTCTCATTGCCGCCATTGTCGGGCATCTGAATGATGCCGGCGCGCAGGACGCCGCCGGCCGTGAGCAAGGCAATGGCAACCGCGGCAAAGATGCCCCAGCGTGTCTTGCGAACTGATTCGTTGGTCATTCTCTCTCCTCTGTATTGTCGGCGCGCATGGCGCACCGTTCGTCGTTCTGCCGGGCTGAGCCCGGGGATTTCGCCCCGCTTCAGGGCAAATTTGTGTGGCCTTTGTTCACCGGGAAGCCCGGGCCGGCGCCAGGAGTGTTTGCCGCCCCGCGAGAAGCCGTCCCGGGGGCGAACGATTGCAGCACGCGCAGATAGTGGAACGTGTCTTCGCGGGAGAGCACGCCCATAATCTGCCGGTCCACCAGGACCGGCAACTGGTTGACCCCGTCGCGACCCATCTTATCGAGCGCGGCCCACAGGCCGGTTTCCGGGGTGACTGCGTCCAGCCGCTCGACGGGAGTCATGACCTGTTCGGCGGTGGTGGTGGGCCACGCCGGACGCGGCACGGTGCGAATCGCTTCGATGGTGATCAGACCCTCGCCGCCCATTCCCGCGTCAACAACAAAATAACGGCTGCTGCCGGCCGCGACAAAATGGTCCACGAGGTCCTGGAGGGTGGTTATGCCGGGGACGCGGGGGAAATCGCGGCGCATCGCGTCCGCAACGCGGTGCTCGCCTACGAGAGCCCTGGCGGATTCAAGCTGCAGCTGTGCCCCCGCCGCGCTTTCCAGATACCAGCCGATGAAGGCAATCCAGAGACCCCCGGTGAAGTGGCCGAGGAAAACTTCCCATACCCCCCAGAGGATCAGGACGAAGCCGAAGAAGCGTCCCGTGACCGCGGCCACGGCGGTGGCGCGCCGGTAAGCTCCGGTGGCGCGCCAGACGATGGCCCGGAGCACCCGGCCGCCGTCGAGGGGAAATCCCGGGATGAGGTTGAAGATGGCGAGGGCGAGATTGAGCAGGGCCAGATACTTGGCGACGGCGAACCACGCGGGCGCGCCGGCAAAGAGCGGCTCAAGCTCCCAGAAGAGGGCAGCCAGCGCGAAGCTGACCAGCGGGCCGACGATGGCGATCCAGAATTCGGCGCCCGCGCTGGGCGGCTCGGAAGCAATCTGCGCGACGCCGCCGAAAAGAAACAGCGTGATGCGAGGCACCTGCAGGCCGTATGCCTGGGCGACGATGGAGTGGCCGATTTCGTGAACCAGCACGCTGGCAAAGAGCAACAGCGCGGTCACGACACCCATCACCCAGTATTCCCCGGTGGTTCCGGCGCGGAACTCGTACGGATAGTAACTGACGGCCAGCATCCAGGCGAGCAAACCGACAATCAGAAACCAGGAATAATCCAGATCGACCGAAATGCCGAAAATCCGCCCGATCGGGATGGCATGTCGAAACACGTTACCTCCCATGCAATTAGACGCACGACAACGCAGGCGTCTCAGGCCTGGGACGAAAATATGACGAAGAATGGGATGCTTGCCCACCCTGGAGCGTGAATCGGAGGCTCTTCGGTTCGTGGAATGCTGTCGGAGCCTCCGCAGCAGCGCCAGGCCCGGTACAATCCAGGGAGACGCCATGAAATGCATCGGGGCGGCAGAGCGTGATCGGGAATCTGTTCCGCAAAAAGCGCGACGAAAATGAAGGGGATCGCCCCACACTGCTGACGGGGCCGAGAATTCCCCGTCACTCGAGCGGCTGGGAAGCGCTGCTCAAGCACCTGCGCGAGGAAAGCGGATTGCGGGTGCTGGATATCGGTCCGACGTCGCCGCAGAACATCAATTTTCTCACCGGGATGGGCCATAGCGTCTATATGGCCGACGTGGTGCACGAAGCACTGCGCGGCGGCTGGGAACTGCCCCCGCCTGAGGGCGAAGATAAACCGGGCTTTAACATTCCCGGCTTTTTCGAACAGAATCTTAATTTTCAGGGGCGCGAGTTCGATGTGGTGCTGCTGTGGGCGACGCTGGACTACATCCCCGAAGCCCTGACCCCGGCGCTTATGCAGCGATTGCGTGCTGCCACTCACCCGGGCGGCAGGGTACTGGCGATCTTCCACAGCAAGGCGACCGGCCCGTACACGGCTTACTGCCGCTATCACCTTACCGATACCTCGGAAATTCAGATGCAGGAGGCCGAGCCCTTTCCGGTGCTCCGCGTCTACACCAACCGGCAGATCGAGCGGCTCTTCGAAGGATTCTCCGCGAACCGATTCTTCCTCGCCAAAGACAACCTGTACGAGGTGATCATTACGCGCTGAACCGGCCCTGGAGAGCTATGCAAGATATTCGCGGATGAAGGGATCTTTCGAGTGCACCAGCTCCGCGGTCGAGCCGTCGAAGACCAGGCGCCGGTTGTGCAGCATCAGGAAACTGGTGTGGGGATCGGCCTGGTGCGGGGGCAGCGGTTCCATCCGATTCTTCTCGCGGCTGAAGCGGTGCGTCGCCAGCATAAAGGCGTCCTGCAGGCGGTGCGTCACTACCAGGGAGCTGGTGCGGGAGACATCGCGCTGCTTCATGACCAGCTCGATGATGGTCGTCGAGGTAATCGGGTCGAGGCCGCCGGTGGGCGAGTCGTAGAGGATGAGCCTGGGATTCGTCACGATGGCGCGGGCGATGGCAACGCGGCGACGCATGCCTCCGGAGAGCTGAGAGGGAAACTTGTACAGAGTCTCTTCCAGTTCCACGAAGCGCAGGGCTTCGGTGACGCGGCGGGTGATCTCGTCGTCCGGCAGGTGTTCCTCCAGCAGCCGGTAGCCGACGTTGTCGCGCACGTTGAGGGAGTCGAAGAGGGCACCCTCCTGGAAGACGGTTCCGATGGAGCCGCGCAGCTGAAACAAATCCTGTTCGCGCAAGGCGCTGATTTCTTCGCCGAAGACAATGATGCGGCCGGAGTCGGGACACAGAAGACCGTTGACCAGCTTCAGGAGCACGCTCTTGCCCACGCCGGCAGGGCCGAGGAGGATGCGGGTTTCGCCGGGGCGAACGCGAAAGGATATGTTCTCGAGCACCGGCTCGGGACCGAAGCTGATGGTGACGTTGTCGAAAGCAACGACGGCCTCGTCCGGCGATCCCGGCGGCGGTGCGGGTTCGGGCAGGGTTGCGGCTCCGCTGGCGCCCACCGGGGTCACCGTCCGAAGATGCCGATCATGAACCGGCTGATGAGGAAGTCCGTGGCGATGATCAGCACCGAGGAAACGACCACCGCCTGTGTGGTGGAACGGCCCACGCCCTGGGTGCCGCCGCGGGTGCGCATGCCGTAGAAGCAGCCGATGGTGGCGATGATAAAGCCGAAGAAGATGGGTTTGACGAGCCCCTGGAGGATGTCGGGGTACTGGAGCGACTGGTAAGCGATGTGGAAGTACTGGGAGCCGTTCTGGCCGAGCATCACCACGGAAACCATGCCGCCGCCGAGGATGCCGACGGTGTCGGAGATGATGACGAGGAAGAAGAGCATCACGATGGTGGCGACGATGCGCGGCATGACCAGCTTCTTCAGCGGATCGGTGCCCAGCGAGCGCATGGCGTCGATCTGCTCGGTGACGATCATCGATCCCAGCTCGCTGGCCATGCCCGAGGCATTGCGGCCGGAAACCATCAGCGCGGTGACCACCGGGCCGATCTCCTTGATCATGGAAAAGCTGACCAGCTGCCCGGTGAAGTCGGTGGCGCCGAACTGGGTGAGCGTGGAGGAAGACTGCAGGGCCAGCACGCCTCCCAGGAAGAAGCCGGTGAGGATGACGATGGGGAGGGAGCCGACGCCGATGGTGTCGGCCTGCATAAAGATCTCGGTGCGGTAAAAGGGGCGGCGAAAGAGATTGCCGAGCGCGCGAGCCGACAGCAGGGCGTAATCCTGCACAGCCAGCACCCCGCGCTTTGCGGCGGCGTCAATGGTTTCCAGGGCCATAGTCCAGCTACCGCGGATTGGATGCCGAAGCCGTGGCTTCCGCTCCGAAGTTTGAGCGTAGCACAGGAAACGCGCCCGGCGAACAGCGCCCGGCGTTCAGCGTACACCACTCAGGAGTGCCGGGGACCCTGATTCCCCGGGGCGCTAGAATCCGGGCAGGAGTTTGTATGACGAAGAGAGCGGTAGTTCTGGCGGCGGCAGGTTTGGTCTGCGTCGCGATGGCGAGCGCGCAGACGATCCAGGTAGACAGGAACAACCGGACCATCGCGGTGACGGCATCGGACAAAGCGTCAGCCGAGGCCGACGTGGCCACCGTGACCGTGGGCTTCCAGATTTACGCTCCGGATGCGGCGACGGCCTACAGTCACGGATCGGAAATGTCGAATGCGATCATGGATGCGCTGAAGAAGGCAGGCGTGGCCGACAAGTCGATCGAGAGCCAGGATCAAAAGCTGAATTACACCGATTTCCCGGAGTACGAGAAGAGCACGCCGGAGGAGCGGGCGCAGAAACAGTTCACGCTCTCGCAGAGCTGGACGGTGCGGGTTCCGGCCACAGACGCCGCTGCAACCCTGCACGTCGCCATCGAGGCGGGTGCGAACCAGAGCGGCAATATCGATTGGGATGTGGCCGATCACGACGCCCTGCAGGCGAAGGCGGCAGAGAAGGCGCTGGAGCATGCGCGCGAGATTGCCACCCGAATGGCCGCGGGCCTGGGCGCGCACCTCGGGCCGCTGATCTATGCGAGCAATCAGACGCCGGTGCAGAGGATGTTCAACACAATGAGCTCTGAAGCAGCCAGCAGGATTGGAGCGCCGCCACCGCCGGCGCCCGTGCCTCTCGCCATCCGGCCGCAGGAGGTCGAGGAGACGGCAACCGTGTATGCGGTCTTCGCGATCGAGTAAGGCGGCTTATTCGCGGTTGCGCTTGCGGATCTCGATGTTGAGGCGCTTGATCTTCTGGTTGAGGGTGGAGAGCGGAATGCGGAACTGCTCAGCCGCTTCGGTCTGGTTCCAGTTGCAGCGCTCCAGTTTGTCGACGATGATGCGCCGTTCGATGTCCTCGATGATGTCGAAGAGGGACGCATCCGGATTGTGTTCGAGCAGGCTGCTGGAGTAGCTGGAACCGGTGAGATGGCCGGGAAGAAGATCGGCGCCGATGGTGGCCCCGGAGGACAGCACCACGCCGCGCTCCACGACATTCTCCAGTTCGCGAACGTTGCCAGGCCATTCGTAATCCACCAGAGCGCGCATGGCGTCCGGGGTAAAGCTGCGGGCGGCCAGGCCGTTTTCTTCAGAGAACCGGCGCAGGAAGTGGGCGGCGAGCAGCGGGATATCTTCGCGACGGCTGCGCAGAGGAGGTAATTCGATGGCGATGACGTTGAGGCGGTAGAAGAGGTCTTCGCGGAATTTGCCTTCGCGGACCTGTTGGCGCAGATCCACGTTTGTGGCGGCGATGATGCGGACATCGACCTGGATCTCCTGCACGCCGCCCAGGTGCATGAAGCGGCGATCCTGCAGGACGCGCAGGATTTTGGCCTGCGTATCCATGCCCATGGTGCCGATCTCATCCAGAAACAGCGTGCCGCCGTTGGCCACTTCGAACAGGCCCTTTTTGGCGGCGATGGCCGAGGTAAAGGCGCCCTTCACGTGGCCGAAGAGCGTCGATTCCAGCAGATCGGTAGGCATGGCGCCGGTGTTGACGGGAACGAAAGGCTTGTCCTTGCGCGGCGAGTTGGAGTGCAGGGCCTTGGCGATCAGCTCCTTGCCGGTGCCGCTCTCGCCCTGGATCAGGACCGTGGAGCGCGTGGGAGCAACCTGCGCCACCAGATCGAAGATGCGCAGCATCGCCTCGCTCTTGCCCACGATGTTGGGAAAGTTGTAGCGCTGGCGCAGCGCGCGCTTGAGCTGGACGTTCTCTTCCTCGGCGCGGTACCGCGCGATGGCGGCGCGGATGTCGGCAAGCAGCTTCTCGTTGTCCCAGGGCTTCTGAACGAAGTTCTGCGCGCCGCCGCGAATGGCGTCGACGACGTTGCCCACCGTGCCGTAGGCGGTGATCATGATGACCGGCAGCGCGGGCTGGCGCTCGCGGATGGTGCTCAGGATCTCGATGCCGTTGCGGCCGGGCAGGGCCAGGTCGAGCAGGACCAGATCGAAGGGCTGCTCGGCGATGCGCTCCACACCCTGCTCGCCGTTCTCGACGGATTCAACCGCGTAGCCCTCCAGCGAGAGCAGCGTCTCCAGCGACTCGCGGATGGCGGCTTCGTCGTCGATGATGAGGATGCGCGGCGCACCCTCGGCGCCAGCGGCGGCGCCGTTGATCGTTGCGGCCATGATTCCTTCAGACATGGGCCGGCTTCCTCAGCATCGGAAACTCGAGATGAAAGGTGGTTCCCTGTCCCAGCTGGCTCTCCACATGGATCTTCCCCGAGTGCTCCTGAATGATTCCATAAGTGACGGCAAGGCCGAGTCCGGTGCCGCGCGGCTGCCCGTCCCTGCGCGATGTCTTGGTGGTAAAGAACGGATCGTAGATGCGGCGCAGGTGCTCGGGCGCGATGCCGGAGCCGCTGTCGGCAATGGAGACGCTCACATGTCCGTTCATCTCCGTGGACACGCGCAGGGTTCGCGCTTCGCCCGCACCGGTCATCGCATCCCTGGCGTTGAGAAACAGATTCAGGAAGACCTGCTGCAGCTTGCCCGCATTGCCGAGGATGGCCGGCAAATCCTGCATCAGGCTGGTCTCGATACGAATCTGGGCCGTCTTGAACTGATGTTCCAGCAAAGTAAGCGTCTCCCGGATGATCGCGTTCACATCCGTTTCGCGAAACTCAGCGCCGCCGGTACGCGAGAAGTTCAACAGTCCGTTGACGATCTCCGAAGCGCGGAAGGTCTGCTGAGTAATCTTCTCCAGCAGCGGCGCCAGCCGGTTATCGCCGCGCAGTTGCCGCGTGAGCATCTGCGTATACGACGAAATCACCGCCAGCGGCGTGTTCACTTCGTGGGCCACGCCGGCGGCGAGCAGACCGATGGAGGAAAGCTTCTCGGCCTGGGCGAGCTGACCTTCCATCTGCGTCTGATCGGTGATGTCGTCGATCAGGATGATGCGGCCCACGATGCGCAGATCGCGTGCGATGAGGGGCGCAATGGCGATGTTGGCGATGCGCGTCTCTTCCGGACCGGTCTCCAGCCGGAACTTGTAGAAGTTGTGCACCCCCGGCTGATCCCTGACGCGATGGAACTCTTCGACCAGGTCGCGGGGAAAGACGGATTCAAGCGGCTGGCGCAGCGCGTCCCTGCGCGGCAGGGCGAACATCACTTCCATCTGCGAATTCCAGCTCTCGATGCGCTCCTCGGGGTCGACCGCCAGGATGCCCACATTGATCGATTCGACGATGTTTTCGTTGAACTCCTTCAGCTGCTCGTATTCGACGATTTTTTCCTCGAGGCTGGCGTAGAGCCGGGCGTTTTGCAGGGCGATGCCGATGTAGCCGGCGAGGGATTCAAGCAACTCCATGTCCTCGCTGGAGAGGAACTCGCCGCCCGCGCGGCGCCCGAGACCGATGACGGCAATAGTGCGGTCCTGCACCTGCCAGTCGCGCGCTCCCGGCACACCCACACGGCAGGGTAGGAAGTAATTCATGTCGAGCACGGCGACCGAAGTCTGCTGGGACGGCGTCAGGTGCAGCGCCAGCTGCGGATTCTCGAGGAACATGTGGCTGCGCGCGCCTGGACGATCGAAGTCGAGGAATCCGAGGTCGAGATTGGCGGTATCGATCGTCGCCGGCAAGCCGTGTTCCCCAGCCAGCCGGTAGCTTCCCGGGGCATCGGATAGGAAGACGCCCACCCGCTCCACGAGCAGCGTGCGCGGCAGGCGATCCACGATGGCGTGCAGCAGCGCTTCAAGATTCGTGAACGAGCTGAGGCCGCGGCCGAAGTCGATGAGCGTGGCCCGGTAGTCGTAGCTTTGCCGGTCGAAGACGCGGTCCACACGCCCCTGGATGGAGCGCTTGAGCGGATCGAAGAGCAGCGCGGTGATGATGATGGCCGCCATCAGGCCCCACACGCCGGCGCCGGGCAGGCGGGTATGCACCACCTCCGCGGCCACTGCGACCAGCGCGAAGTAGACGCCCACCAGCGCCGCGGTAGCCAGCGTGTAGGTGACCCCACGCTTAAAGATGAGATCGACATCCATCATCCGGTAGCGGACGATGGCCCAGCTGAAGGTGAGCGGCAGAAAGACCATGCAGATGCCGGCCAGCTTGGTGAGCCCGTCGGGCATGAGCAGGTCGGCCAGGTAAGGGATGGCGACCAGCAGCGTGAAAGGCGCTACGGCCAGCACAGTGCCGCGCGTGATCCACTTCAGCTGCTGCCGCTCCAGCGGGGCCTCAGCCTGGCGGTAGTGCACATAGAAGACTGCCGCCGCCAGCACGTAAAACAGCGCCTGATAACCGGTCGATGCCTGGTCCAGGCGATGCCTCAGCAGCTCTGTGGCTGCCCATAGCTGAACGGCCAGAACCTGCAGGGTGACGAGGATAGCGCCCGGCAGATAGGTGAGCATCACCAGCGGGGTGTTGCGGCGGCGGCGGCCGTTCGAAAACACCAGCGCGAAATGGAGAAAAAGCGCCGGCTGCAGCGCATTGGCGGTGATGCCGCTCCAGTAGACTATCCAGTCGAACTCGTTGAACTTGCCTGTGTACCAGAACGAGTAGAGGACGAAGGAAACCAGGCAGAAGAGGTAGAAATGGGTCGCGTGGGGGGCGGTCCAGCGCCGCAGCAGCACATACAGGCCAATACCCAGGTAGATGAGCGCGATGAGCCGGAATCCCTGGTTGAAGCTGTGATCCTGGGGCACCAGGTCCACCTGCACGTCGGGCAAACGGACGCCGTCCCGCATCAGGGTGTAGTGGATTGTGTTCCAGGGACCGACCCGCCACATTTCGCGCGTCAGCTGGGCGACGCGCGTCGTTGGCAGCGGTGTATCCAGGGCTGAGGCTCGCGCTCCCTCCAGCAGATCGCCGGCCTTAACGCCGGCACGCTCCCCGGGGCTGTCAGGCGGAACGCGCTGCGCCACCAGGGCGCCATGACCCTCGATCCACCAGACGCCGTCGGTGGGTGTCTGGTACTTGTTTTCCTGGGAAAGATTGAATCCCGCAAAGACGATCGCCGCCGCGGTCATCAGCGCCAGCAGGACGGCAGTAATGCGGGTTTGGAAGGATCGTTGCATCGTGCGAGATGGACGCGAGCAGCTTCTCGCTTCGGGGGAGACTGGGGACCGACAGGCTATCGTCCGAGGCGGGATTCGCCGATCAAGTGGCTATGGTGCAAACCATCGGCCACGGCCGGGCGCGGATACAGTTTTTTTCATCTGCGATATCTAATTGAAAAAGTGGAAGATATCTCCAGAGGCTCGGGCTGGGAAGCGTATCCTGCCGTGCCGAAATACCAAAAGTTGGTCTAAGGATATGAAAAATCATATCTTGCTGCCGGGTCAGCGCTTCTGTTGGCTGCTCCGCAGCTTACGAGTGATGCTCGTCGGCATGCTGACGAGTGGCCCAGATAATGCTCCCGAGGAAGATCACTGCAAAGCTGCCGATCACCAGTGCGGCCATGGTCGTACTCTCCGTGCTGTGAAGTGGTCCGATTGAGCATAAGCATACCTGAATGCCGGAAAGCCGTGCTGCTCCACGCGACCGGGGGCGGGGTAGAGTTTAAGTTGGAATCCCAGATGAAACGAACCTTGCTGTCCGGAGCTCTTCTTCTCGCTCTGCCTCTTGCAGCACAAACGGGAGCTGTTCCTGGCGCCGGGGCGGCCGCTCCGGTGCCGACGGCCGCTTCTGCGGTCGCTGCGGGACTGGCGGCGCTCCACGCTGGAAAGTCGCGCGAAGCTCTGGCGGATTTTCAGCAGGCGATCCGGGCCGATCCGTCGAATGCCGCCGCCAACCTGTACGCCGCGACGGCGGCGCTGGAACTCTACGAGGGACAGCTGGCGGTGGGCTATGCGGAAAAGGCGCGGCAACTCGATCCCAGTGACTGGAAGGTGGACACTACCCTGGTCGCGGCTTATGCCGAAGCAGGGATGAAGCAGCAGCGCGACGCCCTGCGGGCGCGGCTGCGCGCGCTGCACGCTGCTGGGACGGGCGAGGATGCGCACGCCCGTGACGCGCGGCTGGCCAATGGCTTCCTGCTGGAGATGTTTCCGGTCGAGTCGCACGGCACGGCGTATCAGGTGGACGCCGTCGAGTACTTTGAGCCGATGGGCGAGATGCGCACCTATTACCGATTTCTGGTGCGGCAAGCCGACGGCCGGCTTGTGTGGGAAATCGACGTCGAGAGCAACAATTTCGACGAGCGGTCGTGGGCGCAGGCGCATTCCGGAGAAGCTGCGGCGGGAGAGCGGCAGTTCCAGCTGATCGGCCACGGCGAGAGCGCGCAGGGCAGAGAGGTGGACTACCGAATGTTCACCGGCAAGCCGGATTACGACGCATTTCGCGCGATGGTGGTGACAATCCTGGAGCAGCAGCCGCCCGCTGCTCCAGCCCAGTGAGCTTTCCCTCGACCCCGGCGCTCTTTTTCTACGTCAGCTTCCAGTTTGAAGTCAGTTCGGAATTGAGCAACTCATAGAAGTCGTTACTCTCGTTGTCGACATCGCTGCCCAGCTCGAAGAGGCCGCAGGGGGTTGGGATGGGTGGCGTCACCACTGGCAACGCCGGCACCGAAATATCGGGGCTGCTGAAGTTCAGCGCCTGGGCCAGGTTGGCGATTTCGCCGGACGCGTCGCGTTTAGTGAGCGGTGGCAGGTTATAGCGCCATTCAATCAGCTTCAGCACCGAGGTGTGATCGTACAGTCCGGAGTCGATGCGCGGCGTGGCCGTGTTGCCGCGCGTCCACGGCGAGACGACGAGCACAGGTACGCGGCAGCCCAGCAGGGCATTGCCGTCGACAAGGTCGGTATCGACGTCGTTGGGGGCGATGATGCGCGGAGGCACGATGGTGTCATAAAATCCGCCCCACTCGTCCCGATTGATGATGAGCACCGTATTCTTCCAGCCCGGCCCGCCGGTAATGGCGCGGTACACCTGGCCGAGGAAGGCTTCGCCAGCCTGCACATTGGCGTGAGGGTGGTCGTCGTTGCCTTCGCCGTCATCGAGGATGGTGAACTTCGGGTCGAGAAAGGACACGGCGGGCAGCGTTCCCGCGGCGGCATCGGCAAGAAAATCAGTGAAGAATGCTGAGATTCCGATGTATTTGTCTCCCCAGAGCGCCAGGAAGGGAACGTTGGAGAAATAGTATTTGTGGCTGATCCCGGCCGCCGCGAGATTGTCCCAGATCGTCGGCAGGGTGGAGATGTCCAGCGTGTTCGAGAGGCGATCGGTCTGCGCCGCGTGCTGGAAGACGCGGTTGGGAAAAGTGGAGGAGAGGATCGAGGGGAAGTAGTTGTCGAGGGTCGTGAAGTTGCGCGCTGCAGCGCTAAAGAAGGGGAGGTCCGCTTCCTCGTAGTAGCCGATGCAGAAGGTGTCGTTGGTGGTGGTGCGCAGCCAGCCGTCCATTTTGCCGTCGTCATATTCGCTGCGCCCGCCGGCGTAGGAGTGGTCGGGATCGGGATGAGAGCAGCCCACGAATGTGTTCAGGCGCCAGGTGGGGTGGGCCTCGCCGTCGGAATCGAGGTAGCTGAGGCCGGCCTGGCGTCCGCGCGAGCCGGGAAGCCAGCCGAGGAAGTGATCGAAGCTGCGGTTTTCCATCATGACCACGACGATGTGCTCGATCTGCGAGGCGCCGGGCGAGGGCAGGTCCTGCGCGTCTGCCGAAGTTGCGCGGATCGTTCCGGTGAGGGCCGCGGCGGAGGCGACTCCCGCGCCGCGAAGAAAGTCTCTGCGATTGATTCCGGTGGTCACAACAGTCCTCCTGGGGCGGATGTGAGGAGATAGATGCCCGCGGAGATGAACGCCGGGTCAACGGCAGATGAAATTGGCGAGGGGGGCGCTGCATGGGTACTTCGGTGCACGTTCACGCGCCGCATTTCTGTGCGATGTCCGGCAGCTGGGCGCGAACCTGTGTGCGCCGGGGACAAGAGCAGGACGATCGTGCTGCCTCACCGGGCGATGTTCGTCCCGCACACTCTTCTGCTGCAGCACCGGGAAGGACTTTCCGGCATCCATCGAAAAGTTGGGTGTGATGCGCGAGATGACGCAATGAGCCCGCGTGGGGTCACGCAGCAGAGGGCGTTCCGGCGACGGATTGACCGACGTCCATCACCTGCGTCATCGGGCCGGACCGCCGTGGATTGAATCGTTTGGCCGAGGTCGGGAGTTTTGGCATGCGGTTTGCTGAGGGTATGGCATCGGCCCGCAGATCGTGGGTCACCTTTGAGCGAGGTCTGGTTATGTACAGCACGATGGCAGTTGCGAATCGGAAAACTCTGCCTGAACCGGCGCCGGCATTGGCGCATGGCGAGGCGGTTGCCCGTCTGGCCGGCATCGCGGCAGCGCTGGCGGAACTGGATCGCCAGATCGAACATTGCACGGATCCTCGGGCAGAAAGCTGTCTGCTGACGCTCAGAGTCGAGCATGAGGTGGCGTATCTGGAGGTTCTTTACCGCTGGGCGTATGAGAGCAGCGACGCCGCTCTGCCTGTTTAAGCTGCGGAACGCATGGCAGCTGCGCCGCCTGCTGCAGCCCGCCGGCAACGGGTTCCGGAATTACCGTTCTCAGCAATCGCGCCTGCGACTGCTAACCACGAAGACCCACGCGATCCTTCGTACTCCGCTTAAATCCCTTCGCCCATGCTGACGAGGCCGGAGCCGGCCTGCTGGCTGCGGTACTGATCGCTCTCCTCTTCCTCGACCGTGAAGGAGCGCACCTCATCCAGATCGCGCGTCGCCTGCTCGAGCTGGCCGTCGAGACAATCGACGCGCGCGCGCAGCCGCTTCACCTCTTCGGCCAGCGCGACGATGACGTGGGAGAGCGGATCCTTCACCTGATTGGGGTCGGTGATCAGCACGCGCTCGCCGTTCTGATAGACGACGTGCGCGGGGACGCCGACCACGGTCGAGTTCGGCGGCACATCGCGCAGCACCACCGAGCCCGCACCGACGCGCGAGTTCTCTCCGATGCAGATGTTTCCGAGGATCTGCGCGTTGCTGCCGGCGTAGACGCCGTCGCGCAGCGTGGGATGCCGCTTGCCGTGCTCGCGCCCGGTGCCGCCGAGGGTCACGCCCTGGTAGAGAGTGACGTCGTCGCCGACGATGGCTGTCTCGCCGATGACCACGCCGGCGCCGTGGTCGATGAACAGCCGCCGGCCGATCAGCGCGCCGGGGTGGATCTCGATGCCGGTCGAGAAGCGGGCGATCTGCGAAAGGATGCGGGCCGGCAGACGCAGGCGGGCACGCCAGAGACGGGAGCTGATGCGATGCGCCCAGACGGCGTGGAGACCTGGATAGCACAGCACCACCGTCAGCCGCGAATTGGCCGCGGGATCGCGCTCCAGGATAGAGCGAACATCTTCGCGGAGGTGGTCGATCAGGCCCATAGGCGAAAGACAGCGTATAGCGCTTAGCGGCTAGCGTATAGCGATTCGGCGCTGCGCGAAAGCCAAGGCGCCGGCAGGAATGGCGTCAGGCATCACTCAGATCGCCGTGGTGGCGAGGTTCTGAGCCTGGCTGCGCGCGCTCTCGAAGAGCACTGACGAGATGTACCGCTCGCCGAAATCCGGGAGCACCACGACGATCAGCTTGCCCGCGTTTTCGGGGCGCTTCGCCACCTCGACGGCGGCGTGCACCGCGGCGCCCGACGAGATGCCGACCAGCAGACCCTCTTCAAGCGGCAGGCGGCGCGCCATGGCGATGGCTTCGTCGTTGCTGACCTGCACGATCTCGTCGATCAGCTTCGTATTCAGCACGCCGGGAACGAAGCCCGCGCCGATGCCCTGAATCTTGTGCGGGCCCGGTTTGCCGCCGGAGAGGACGGGGCTGTCGGTGGGCTCGACGGCAACGGCACGGAACGAGGGCTTGCGTGCCTTGATGTACTCGGCGACGCCGGTGAGCGTGCCGCCGGTGCCGATGCCGGAGACGAGGATATCAACCTGGCCTTCGCTGTCGTTCCAGATCTCCGGTCCGGTGGTGTCGAAGTGGATCTTCGGGTTCGCCGGGTTCTCGAACTGCTGCAGCATGTATCCGTTGGGGGTTTCGGCGAGGATCTGCTTCGCCTTTGCGATCGCGCCGCTCATGCCGTTGGGCCCGGGGGTGAGAACGATCTCGGCGCCGAAGGCGAGCAGCAGCACGCGCCGCTCCAGGCTCATCGTGTCGGGCATGGTCAGGATGAGTTTGTATCCGCGCACCGCAGCGACGAAGGCAAGGCCGATGCCGGTGTTGCCGCTGGTGGGCTCGATGAGCACGGTTTCGCCAGGTTTGATCCGCCCTTCTCGTTCGGCGGCGTCAATCATGGCGAAGCCGATACGGTCTTTCACGCTGTTGGCCGGGTTAGCTCCTTCGAGCTTCGCAACCACGCGGCCGTGCGCGCCTGTGGTGACGCGGTTCAGCTGCACAAGAGGCGTATTGCCGATGAGTTCCGTGACGCTGGCGGCGATTTTCATGGCTTCGTCCTTTAGAAAAGCTTCATGGATACCCACTGTAGATGCGCGGGCGGCGCGGCGGATTAGACTTTTCTCACCCGCCGAGCTTTTGCAGGGCAGCCGCCGAGCGCAGGCGCCGTTCCAGGTGCCGTTCCAGCGCCTGGGCGGTGAAGCGGCGCAGATCGGCCGCGCGGCTTGCCGGCCAGTCATCCTGGGCGAGGGCGGCAATGGGGGACTGAAAGATCCTGCGCGCCAGAGCCAGCGATTCCGAGGAAAGCCTGCGGCTGGCGGCATGCTTATGGCGCGCGCAGGTGAGGCCGTCGGTTTCCGGGTGGAACCACGCGTCGCCGGCGAAGGCTTCGCCGCAAACCGCGCAGTGGGTGACAGAGGCCATCCAGCCGAGCAGGCGGGTGATCCAGAGAGAAAAATAGGTGACCGGCATCCAGATGCGGTTCGAGCGCGTGTGGCCGAGCACGGCGAGCACCAGGCGAAAGGCGGCCTCGTGAGGATCGTGATCGGGCAGGGCTTCTTCGAGGACCTCTGCGTAGAAGGCGAGGGCGGCGGCGCGGGCGTAATCGACGGGATCGGAGAGCGGGGAAGCGATCACCTCGCAGGAATCGAGCCGCACCAGATCCTGCTTCGGTTTCTCGACATAGCTGGCCGAGACCCAGGTCATCGGCTCGAGCGCGCCGCCGAAGCGGCGGCGGGACTTGGCGGCGGATTTAGCCACGCCGCGGATGCGTCCCTGCTCCCGCGTGAAGAGCGACACCACCTGATCGGCCTCATGGAC
>Ga0335074_10001515_pt1 | contig 31497 bp, 19 predicted proteins | sample Lox_Sample_23_FD_206715 | JGI IMG/M metagenome (GOLD analysis project Ga0335074, IMG submission 206715) | Soil microbial communities from Loxahatchee National Wildlife Refuge, Florida, United States - Lox_Sample_2.3 | ecosystem: Environmental > Terrestrial > Soil > Wetlands | place: USA... | reverse complement strand
GTCCTCGGAGAAAGATATGTGGAAAAAGCGCGTTCTGGTCGCCGGCGCGTCGGGGGACATTGGCTATGCGGTTACGAAGGCCTTGCATGAAGCGGGCGCACAGGTCTTCATGCTGGGGCGGCAGCGCGACAATCTGGCTCGCCGGACGCTTCCGGAAACTGGCGCCAAGCCTGTCTTGCTCGCCGCGGATCTCACCAGCCCGAGCGATATTGAACGGGTTCAAGCTGAGTTGCAACAGCACCAGCCCTTGCACGCTATCGTCATGAGTTCCGGCGTCTACACTCGGTCGGCCGACGTCGGGATCTTCCGCATGCAAATGGAGAACAACGTTATCGGCCCCTATGCGCTGCTGCGGCGGGTAGTTCCTTGTTTGGTCGAGGGGGAAGGTGACGTCGTATTCATCAACTCCAGCCAGGCCTTGCGAGCATCTGCCAACGTGGGACAGTACGCAGCGACAAAGCATGCCATGAGAGCGATTGCGGACAGCTTACGTGAAGAGGTCAACGAATTGGGGGTTCGGGTCACGTCCATCTACCTTGGGCGTACTGCCGGCGAAACGCAGCGCGAAATCGCAGCGATAGAAGAGCGGCCATACAGACCGGAATACCTTATTCAGCCCGCGGACGTTGGCAACCTGGTTCGGTACGTATTGCAATCACCGCGGACGGCGGAGATTACCGACATTTCGATGCGGCCTACGCGAAAGGGGTAAAGCTCCTATGCCGGTACCAAAGGTATAATGTTGCGGAAAAGGTTTCTGTCTTGCGATCTATCGATCTCTCCGGCAATGATGGCGCGACCAATGACCGGCCGATTGCGATTGTCCGCGAACGACCAGACGCCGCGTTTGGAGGATCTCAATAAAGGACCCAAGACGAAACGCGGTATTTCTGCTTCCAGGCATCGGAATACGCGAGACTCGCTATGGCAGAGGCCATGCAATCGGCGACGTTCGCGATATCAGAATAAGGATGGAAGGTACATGGCGGTAACCACGAGCGAGCATACGCGCTGGGCGTCGTTAGAGAACCCGGGGAGGCTCGCCGAACTGCTATGCGCTCGTATTGAAGGTGAGGCCAGCCGTCTGCGGGCAGAATTCGGGCCGCCGGGATCAGACCGGATCCGTTATTGCTTCCTTGATCGGGTGTTGCCTGAAAGCGTTATGTCTGCGGCTTATGACACGTTGCCACGTCTATCGGACATGATCCGTCTGAAGAATATGAAAGAGCGGAAGTTTCTGAGTGCAGACCTGGATAGACTCAGTCCTAGCATCGCCGATGTGGTTTTGGCCTTCGCCCAGCCAAAGGTTGCGGACATAATCGGCTGGATAAACGGAGGGCAAAAACTTCAACCAGATCCGGATTTGTATAATGGCGGCATAACGGTGATGCTGCCTGGCGATCATATGTGCCCGCACCTCGACAACTCGCACAACCGCAGCCGCATCCATCGCCGTGATGTGGTATTGTTGTACTATCTTACGCCTTCCTGGCTGCCGGCATATGGCGGAAGCCTGGAACTCTGGGATATGACGCGCCGGAAGCCACAAGCGGTTATAGAGTTCTGCCCTAACCGGCTCGTTATGATGGAGACAACCAATAAATCCTGGCATGCGGTACGCGCCGTTACCGGATGCCTGCCACGTGCGAGCGTTACATCGTATTTCTACGCATCGGAAAACCAAGGCCAGCCGGTACGCTTAACCCGATTTGCTTCCTGGCCTGGCCATCCCCTGAAAGGACTTCTGTTCAACGGTCAGTTTTATATGCGATCTGCCGCCTCAAAAGTCGTCGGCCGCTCGATAGGGAACAAGCACGTCTATACGCGCAACGTCATGATGCGTCGGCAATCCGGATCAAAGTCATCGAAACGACCGTAGTGGGAGCGGGCATTGGGCACCTCATTTATGGCGGGAGCGGGAACGGCTCAAGGTTACGGCCGCGCGCGACAAGACGCGGCCATTAAGGTCCGTCGGCCTGCTATATCGTCTTTGTACAACGGACTGAAGGATCGCGCCACCAGTCTGGACAGGCTGTCGCGGCTGCACGATCGTTTTCGGCTGGATGACCGCCGGCGCGGACGTCCGGTTTTGGTCTGCCTGCTGGCCGGGTACAAACCACAGCTCTGGCCCTTCGTCATTCCGCGCATGAAAGCCTCTCTTCCGGAAGCGGACGTGTGCATCCTGTCGCCAGGGCTGCGGAACGCCAGGCTTGCCGAATTATGCAGCGTGGAAGGTTGGAGTTACCTCAGTACCGCAACAAACGACGTCTCCCTTGCACAGAACGTATGCTACAATCTGCATCCTGCTGCGTCGATGATCGTAAAGCTCGACGAGGACATGTTCTTATTGCCTGAGACTATCAGAAACACCCTGACGGAATATGCGCGTATGACTGAAGAGGGGGCACTTCATCCAGGTTGTGTCGCCCCGGTGATCCCATTGAATGGTTTCTGTTATCGCCACCTGCTTGAGCTTCTTGGCCTGCTCGGTGAGTACGAATCGCGCTTCGGCATTGCCCGAATGGCAACATCCGGGATCAGCCTCCAGACGGATCCTGCTGCGGCGACCTGGATATGGGAGAAAACAACCCCGCTTTCTACTTTGGCAGAAAGGCTGGCTGCGGAACCCATCCGCTGGCTGCCCTCTCCTATCCAGTTCAGTATCGGACTAATAGCCTTCGAGCGAGCCTTCTGGGAGGAGATCGGGTATTTCCCGGTATACCGTCGCCGATTGTTGGTCGGTGCCAGTACGTTGGGCGGCGATGAAGCGTATCTCTGCGCCAAAGCCGTGGAGACCTCCCGGCCCGTCGTCGTCACAACCGCTGCCGTGGCAGGCCACTTCTCGTTCGCTCCACAATATGCAGCCATGAAAACGCTCCTCGACAGCCGCCCGGAGATGTTCGAGCGGTAACCAGCGTGGTGGTTTCCGACTGCCAGGGCACAGGAGAATCAACGGCATGTCATGCTGGGATTGGTTGATCGTCGGCGCAGGCTTCACAGGAGCCGTGCTGGCAGAACGTATAGCCAGCGAGCTCGACCAGTCGGTTCTGGTGATTGATCGGCGGGATCATATCGGCGGCAATGCATACGACTATAGCGAGAACGGCCTGTTGATTCATCGCTACGGGCCGCACATTTTCCATACCAGCAGTCAGCGCGTGTGGAATTACCTGAGCCGATTCACTGAGTGGCGGCCGTACTTTCACCGCGTCCTGGCAGTTATCGATGGACAGCATGTGCCGGTCCCCTTCAACCTGAATTCGATACTTGCCCTGTTCCCGCCGCGCATGGCTGATCGGTTGTGCGATAGCCTGATACAGCGTTATGGGTTTGGCCAGAAGGTTCCGATCCTTAAGCTACGGAAAGAGCAGGATCAGGACCTTCGGTTTCTCGCGGACTATGTATATATGCGGGTATTTGAAGGCTACACACTGAAGCAATGGGGGATGCGTCCGGAAGAATTGGGTCCGGGTGTCACGGCGAGGGTCCCCGTTCTCATAAGCCGCGACGACCGATACTTCCAGGACTGCTACCAGGCAATGCCAAGGAATGGCTACACAGCTCTATTCAAGCGCCTGCTGGATCACCCGAAAATTACCGTTGAGTTGCAAACCTCGTACGCTCAGGTGACCGGCGCCGCCCGGTGTGATCGGACAATCTTTACCGGTCCGATCGACGAGTTTTTCCAGCACCAGCACGGACGTCTGCCATACCGGAGCCTGCAATTCGACCGGCGTTACGAGCCGGGAGTAGGATTGCCGGTCGGGACGGTCAACTATCCCAACGAGTTCGATTTTACCCGCATCACGGATCAGCGCCACCTGAGTGGAGCTTGCGACGCAACCCCACTTCTGACCACCGAGTATCCGCAGGAGTACGTCGCCGGGGTCAACGAACCGTACTACCCCGTCCCGACGGAGGCCAACGCCGGACTATTGCAGAAGTATATCGACGACGCGACAGAGCTGGATGGAAAGGTCCTGTTCGCCGGACGGCTGGGAGACTACGCCTACTACAATATGGACCAAGCCTGTGGGCGTGCGCTGGCTCTATTCGAAAAGCGGGTTGCACCTCTCGCGACCGGGCGATTCGATTGAGCTTTCCTCCGGGCCTACCGCCGTGAATACGATGTTCGGGTAGATTGGCAGCTAAGCGGCCGGACTTCGACTGTACCCTGATCACGGACCGGAACGAAATTAAACCATGCCTACTTCTCTCAGCTCATGTCCTTTCCCGGTGGTCCACAACGACAACGCCGTGCAATCGCGCGTCGAGTTGCTCAATCGCTTGCTCAACGATCCGGACATTCCGCTGCAGCCTCACCGAATCTGGGCATTGGCCGACGAAATTGCCAACTCCGCGCCGAACGACGGCCTAGAGGGCGATGTGGAGCGCCAGCAGTATCACCGTCTGACTGTAAGCGCCACTGGTTAACGAGGCTGGTACATCGGCGGTGGCTGACGAATTGCTACCGAGTTGCTTTGAGTAGCTCACGCCGCCAGTCAGTCGAACGTTCCGGTTGATGAGCCACTGAACATTCGCCCCGATGGAAACATTGGTCTGACTGCTGCCTTGAAGGTACTGCACCAACGCAATGTTGGCGGTTCCTCCTATGATGACATTGCGTTCCAGTTCGTGGGCGAGTTCGATGCGTCCCTGGGTCAGAACATAGCCGTTGGTCTCGGCTGATTGCGGGTCCTCGATAAGGCGAGACAGCGAACCGGTCACCGTGGTCAGGCCCGTCGGCTGCCAGGTCACGCTGCCTTCGGCGACGGGGGCCGTGTGGGTGGGAAATTGGGAGGACTCGAATTCGCGCACCTCCACGCCGAGCAGCAGCCGGTATCGCCAAACATTTTCCGACTGATAGTCGAATCCGCCAAGAAGCATAAAGCTGTTTGAATCATTGGTCGGCTGACCCGGTTGCTGGTTCGGGAAACGTGATGCAAAGCCTTGTAAGACCAGCAGCAAGCCGCCCTCATCGCTCAGCGAATAACGATTGGTTACGCTGGCGGCCACCACGTTGCGGTCCAAAGACCGAAGATCGACCGGCTCTCCCAGAACCGTGGCCGTCCCGTACTGGTAGGCGCTGAAACTAATGACAGGGCTGACGGCAAGCCGACTGAAATTGAACGTATAGCCAATGCGAGCGCTGTCCACCTGGTCGGAGACCGGAGTTTCAGACTGGACCGTGGCAATACCGACGCCGAGCTGGTGATACGAATCGTGGTAGTACCCAACTGTCAGGGGATTGTCATCGATCGTGTATCCGCCCGCTGCTCCGACGTTCCAATCGGTATATCGTTCGCTTGGAAAGGAAAAGAACTGGTAGTTGTCCACACCAACGCTTACATCCAGATTGTTGCGGTTCCAGTTGGAAAGTGCGGAAACCACTCCTGAGGTATGCAGGCCAAAACTACCGGAATTGGGGGTCCCATTAACGTTGGAATTGTAAAAGGTACTCTCGTCCAGGCTGGGATATACCATGAAACCGCCGACCCGTATGCCAAGCGGTTCATACTCCGGATGCAAGCGCGACTGCACCGTGACCCCGAGTTCCTGATCGTAGCCGGCGGCTCCCGAAGGAAAATAGCCGGATAGATCCTGTGCCCGTGCTGTTCCGGTGCCAGCGTCCAGAACGACCCCCAGCAGCAAGCAAAGCCACAGACGCCTCATAGAGAGGGCTTTGTTGGTAGAGCCGTTGCAGCGCTGTCCAACAAGGTGTGGCGGCTTGACCGATCTTGATGGCAGCCCCCGATTCGGACTGAACATCGCCGCGGGACTCCCCCCCGTTCAATACGTGACGAGAAACCTTACAGGGACTGGGGCAATAGTGCTAGTGGCAGAACGTCCCGCTATCCAAGCAACCCCTTGCGCAGATGGAATGCTTCAGCGTACCCATCGGGCGCACGGCACTCCATTCCCCGCAATCGAGCCAAACCGCGGAAGACCTCTGCGTCGAACCAGTCCTTAGACCGTTGGGTCCCGAAACTGGTCATCAGAAGCTCGATCTTCCTGTCCAGGATCGCTGCGGGAAGTGCGGAGTACATGTTTGGCTGCCCGAGATCGCCATCCCATTTCGGGACTTCGTATTCCAGGATCAGTTGGTCCCGATATGTGTTCCAAGTGAGGCGCGCGATCTCGCGATGGTCCTGATGCGCATCGTCGCCGCGGTGGGTGAAAATCACATCCGGCCGCGGCCGTGATTTTAGCTCCTCCATCCATTCCTTGATACGGCTGCCGTCATTTGGGAAAAAACCATCACGGAATTCCGCCAGCCGAATCTCGACGGAGGCCGCTCCTTCCAGGAGACGGCGAGCGGAATTATACGCTTCGTCCGCGCGTGGTCCGCTTGCACTCAGCACACACCACAGGACATCCAGATGTACGCCGTTCGCGATCCACGTCAGTAGAGTGCCACCCGCGCCGATTTCGATATCGTCGGCGTGTGCGCCGAGGCACAAGACCGACAGCCGATCGCCCGGCCGGGCCAGGCCGAGCGGTTTCATGAAGTCATTTCCATGGTCTGCACGCCGGCCGTAGGCCCAGCGACACGCCAGGGGGTCTGTCCCCGCTCAATCATTGCTTCCAGCACCTGGCGGTCACGCAGTGTGTCCATGGCCCGCCAGAACCCAACGTGCTTGTAGGCAAGCAGCTTATCGTCGGCGATCAGCCGCCGGAACGGCTCAACAACGAGTTCCTCGCCATCCTCCATATAATCGAAAATCTCGGGACGCATGATGAAAAATCCGCCGTTGATCCAGATGTCTGATTCGTCTGACCCGCGCAGCGCCTGGACGCGGCCCGAGGCATCAATGTCAGCCATGTGAAATGTCACGGGCGGATGCACTGCCAGAAAACATGCCACCTTACCGCTTGCCTTGAAGCGGCTGATCATCTCATTGAGGTCCACGTCGGCCAGGCCATCGCTGTAATTCGCGAGAAACATCTCCTCCTTGTTGACCTGGTTCCGCACGGCCCAGAGTCGCTGGCCAATGTTGCGCCATATGCCCGTATCGATCAGCGCCACGCGCCAGTCGTCCTGCGGCCCTTCCAGCATCTCCACGCGGGCTCCGTGACCGGATACCACGCAGTCGGCGTACATTTGCGGACGGTAGTCCAGGAAGAAACGCTTGATGACGTCAGCTTTATAGCCCATGCACAGAACGAAGTCGCGGTGTCCGTAATGGCTGTAGTATTTCATCAGGTGCCACAGGATCGGCTCGTGCCCGATCGGGATCATTGGCTTGGGTACAGGCTCCGGATACTCCCGAATCCGAGTGCCAAGGCCGCCACAAAATAGCACCACCTTCACGACGCAAGCTCCTTCGGGTCTATGACGCTCAGTGTCGGAATAGGCACGATAAACCGGCCCCCCCACTCCATCACGTGGCGCATCTGGTCCACGATTTCCTGCTTCAGGTTCCATGGCAGGATCAGGATGTAGTCCGGCTTGGCCTGGTCGATCATCTCGACGGGATGGATGGGAATATGCATCCCCGGGGTGAACCGTCCGTGCTTATAGGCGTTGCGATCGACGGTGAAATCCAGGAAGTCCGGGCCGATTCCGCAGTAATTGAGCAACGTGTTGCCCTTGCCCGGCGCGCCATAGCCGCAGATGGTCCGGTCGGCATTCTTGGCCTTGATCAGGAAGGCAAGCAGGTTTCGCTTGGTGCGCCGCACCTCTTCGTCGAAGTTCAGATAGCCGTCGACGTCGTGAAATCCGAGTTGCCGTTCCTGCACCAGCAATTCGGTCACAGCGCAGCTTGCGGCGATATCGTTCGCCGCATGGGTCAGATACACCCGCAGGGAACCGCCATGCGTACGTAATTGCTCGACGTCAACGACCCGAAGTCCATGCCGCTGGGCGAGCTGCTGAATCGTGTACAGCGAGAAATAGGAGAAGTGTTCATGATATATCGTATCAAACTGGTTTTCTGTGATGAGGCATTGAACATGCGGGAATTCCAGGGTGATCATCCCCTGGGGCTTGAGCAATAACTTCATACCCGCTGCGAAGTCGTTCAGGTCAGGCACCTGGGCGAGTACATTATTCCCGACGATCAAATCTGCGCCGCCGGTCTCGGCCAGTAGTTCCTTGCCCAATTGGCTGCCGAAGAAGGCGATCCGGGTCGGCACATTCCGTGCAATGGCGGCCTGGGCGACATTGGCAGCAGGTTCCACTCCCAGAACAGGAATGCCCAATGGGCGGAAGTGTTGAAGAAGGTAGCCGTCATTGCTCGCCAATTCGACAACCAACGAGCGGTGGCTCAGACCAAGCCGCTGTACCATCTGGCGGCAGTAGCGCTCGGCGTGGCTGACCCAACTCGTCGAATAGGACGAAAAATATGCATATTCGGTAAATATCTCGGCAGGGCTGACATACTCCTTAAGTTGGACAAGCAGGCATTGCTTGCATACGATCACTTTCAAGGGATAGTACGGTTCTACCTGGTCCAGTTGCTGTGCCGTAAGAAAGCTTTCGCAAAGCGGGGACATGCCGAGATCGACAACCGTATGCCGGAGCGGACCTCCACATAGGCGGCAGTAACCTAGCGTTCTGTGCCCGCCGCTCTCAGCCTGTGTGGCGTCCGGTGCTACCATGAGCGTTCTGTGATCCGAAAAGTGGTTGACTGGAACTGACAACTAGCATGTGGACCCTGCGGAACGAAACACAGCGCAACGGATGGGGTGGTAATAACGATTGGGGTTAAATGGAACCAAGCTCAGTCATAAGGCGATGTCGCCATACGCACCGGTAGGTGGTTTCCTCCACGGTGCGCACCATCAGAACGCCACGTGGCCTGCCATTTTCGGAGCGCGCGCCGCAGGTGCATTCCCAGGAAAACCGTATGGTAACGACCCGCCTTCGTCCCGAGTTGAATGGAGTGCCGGAGACTATGCTCTGGTCGCTCTATGAAAGAGTGACCGAGGCCAAGCGGCAGAATGGGATCCTACCTGACCCCGAGGCAGTCCGGATCTATGATTCCATCGAGTTTGACTTTGCGGGCAAGTTTGGCAACTCTTCCAGGCTTGCCGCGGCGCGCGCGGCAAGGATCGATTCTGCGGTCCGTGCCTGGCTCCGCCGTCACCCCCGGGGGATTGTTGTGTCGTTGGGAGAAGGGTTGGAGACTCAGGCATATCGTGTCGATAACGGGACCATGCGATGGCTCTCCGTTGACCTTCCTGAGGCGATCAGCCTGCGGGAGCACTTTCTGAAGCCCACGGACCGGTTCAAACACCTCGCCATGAGCGCGCTCGACCCGCGGTGGATGGAGGCCGTTGATGATCGGTCCGGCGTCCTGATTATTGCTCAGGGGCTTCTGATGTATTTCGAACCGGAGGAAGTCCGCCGGCTCATGGTTGCGATCAAACAGCGACTTCGGCAGACGGAAATGATCTTCGACCTTATTCCACGAATTACATCTCAGTCTACCATGGACCGCGTAGGCATCACTCCGAACTTCATTCCGCCGGTCATGCCATGGGGGCTTGACCGCAACGAAGTCGAGGCCACCCTGCGAAGCTGGCTGCCGGATCTGAAGGCCGTTCGATGTGCGCGCTATAACGTGCCGGGCACCAAACCAGGCTTTATCGAGAGCCTGCTGGATGTCATCCATCCGGGCCGACAGCGCCAGCCGAGCCTTGTGCAACTGGCTTTCTAGGCCTGCCTACCCCAGCACTGGCTGATTGGGTCGTACTACAGGACTTCAACCAGGCGCTGCTCCTGGTCTTGAAGTCTTTGCTCGATTGTGACCAGTCTCCGCCCGATGAGCGCCCGATATTCGTCCGAATTCCGCAGCAGCAGATCCACTTGTTGTAGCAGAGGCGGTACCTCGAACCGTTCGATGTGGTGGCAGAACTCGCCGAGTCCGAAGTCGGCCATCACCGCGTCATGCTTCGCTTCATAGCCCAATGACAGGACCGGTTTAGCCAGCCTGAGCGCACAAATCACGTTGTGGTAGCGCGAGGCGACGACCACATCGGTCTCTGCCATCTGACGCATCAGATCGTGCAGTGACGCCACGGGTTCCGTTATGATCCGCTGGTTGACTTCCGGGCCGTCGCCCACAGAGCCTCTCCCCTGCAGCAGCGTGACCAGATCTGCGACCGCCCGTGTGTCGGCCGATTCCCCGACCAGAAGCCTGATGGTGTAGCCCTGATCGAGCAGCGCCGTTGCCAACGCCACCAGCTTCATCAGGTAGGTCGTATAGATGGCGGCGTCCGGCATTGCGTGGCCATGCCAGCCATTATAGTCCATCACGCCGAGGCCAATCGTCACCCCGCGCTTGCCAGGCCGGCCATTGGCCGGCGGAACCGGCAGTTTGAAGGCAAGATCCGGATAGACCACATCCTTTCGGGTGTCGACACCCACTCCGGTCATGTAGTCCCGGGACACTGTGTCCCGAAAAGACCGGTAGAACGCAGACTTCGCCGCAAAAACCAGCATCGCGCGGCTGAGCGGACGAATGATTGGTCCGGCGCCGGTGCTGACAAAGCACAGCCGTGTTCCGCACCACCTGGCTGCCGCCGCCCAGCGAAACAAGGCGTATGGTGCACCAAATGGGCTTGCCCGATAATCGCACAGCGTAGAGGTCCCGGGTACGATCAGGACGTCAAACTTCCGGATCCGGTTCACAGCCATGCCCCAGTTCACCAGCTTGCGCAGAGCTGTACCCGTGGCCTTGTCGCATACCCTCAGCACGCGGTTCTTGAAACCCGGCCAACTGATCGGCATCGTCTGGATACCGTGTACTTCTCGTACCTTTGCCGGATCCAGGCAAATGCACGTATAATTGGCGTCCGGCCAGGTTGAACGTAAGAACGCCAGCATCGCCTCAAGCGAACCGTCATTGCCATAATTATCCATGCCGAACAAGCCAAACAGGCAAATGCTCTTGGGCTTCCCGCGGCCTTGCGGTCCGGTGGTTTGCGGACCCGCCTTTGCCATCGTATCGATTATGTCGCGGTCGGCTGTCGTCTGGGGAGCGCGTTGCTTCATGGGCTCTCAGCGGATTTGATAGTAAAAGGGACGCAGACGGAGCCGGACTGCTGCTTTTCGCAGCTGCCGGGCAGCACGGACGAAGGGCCATTCCAACAGCGCACGGGCGTAATCGTTGAATGTCGGTTCGGCCGACGCGAGGCGGAGCCACTCGCGGTGCTGCAGGAGCAGTCTCTGATCGTTCCGCGCGCGCCATAGCATCAGGTGGCGGTAGTAGAAGTGCAGGTGGCGCGCACGGCACCTAAGGTATGCACGATGTGTATCGAACACCTTCGGTCCCCAGCGGTCGATCAACTGAAGCTCAGACCACAACTTCAGGAAATTGGGAGCGACCTGCGTCGACGTGACCGACTCGGCATGTTTGCGCGTGGTTACCAGGGGCTCGTGCACATATCCATACTTTCCCTGCGAGAGTGCCCGCATACCGGCATCAACGTCGATGGAGAGCAGGGGCGTGCCGTAGTATTCCGTGTCATAGAACGGGTCTGGCAGGCCGTTCAACGGGATGCGGTACAAGCAATGCAGGTGCGGAAAGCCGTGGATGACATTCAGCAGACAGCCGCGGACGATCGCTCTGCCGTCGAACACTGCGCGGCTGGATGGGAGACCGTCGCCATGGATGGTATTGTTCGCCCACTCCTGGCACCCGATGATCGATACCTCTGGGTATCGCTCGCCCACAGTGACCATTTTTTCGATGGCGTCCGGCGCGATCAAATCATCCGCCGGTAAGATTCGGAAATACGCTGCCTCGGGCGGCACAAGCCGGAGCACGGCATTCCAATTTTCCAGCATGGGCAGCGTTTGGGGATTGCGGTTCACCACGACCGGGATGCGCCGATTGGCATAGCTGGCGATGATCTGCGGCGTGTTGTCGGAACTCGCATTGTCCAAAATGTAGTGAATTATGTGCGGCCAGGTCTGTGCCTGCACGCATTCCATCGTCTCGGCCAAATAGCGTCCGCCGTTGTAAACGGGGGTCGCGATTGCCACGACGGGAGCCGGTGCTGTGGCGGGCAATAACACCTCGGGGGACGCAGGGGGTTGGCTGCGGCGGGTGGAAAAGCGGTGGCCGTCCCATGCCTGCCGGCTTGGGGCATCCTCGGCCAGGAAGCCGGGTCTGGCCAGTCGTAACAAATGGTGAGGTAACTTTGCCTGAACGAGTAACGGCTTCTGCTTGACGACCTTTGTGGTATGGAGCGCGTCTCTATGGGGTTGGCGGTGGTCGGTAGGTTTTTGGCTGTCGCAACCAAAGGCTTCAATGACGGTCTGTCGACGTGCGGTGATTAGAAAGATTCTCTTTCTGGAAGCGCCAGAATTAAATATCGCGTGTCACAAGCGGACTTATTACGCAGTCCAATCCAGGGTTGTATTTCAAGCCACAGTTTTCGCCACAAATCGGGGCGGGGAGACCAAGTTAACGAACGATTTCTGCCATCGGCTGACCTGACGAAGAGCCGATGTAATCCGCGAAGAATTGCTCGAACGGCGCTGTAAGCGCTGCAAAAAGAGCTGCCACTGGGGAAGAAAAACCGGCTTACCGAGCCCGGGGAATCACGCCCGGCCTTGCATCCGCCCCGCTACAGGGCGCAAAGCGGCAGCTGCCAGGGGGCAGCACAAAAGGTTTAGTAGGAAATACCCCTTTTGGGCGTGGTTGTCAAATTCATTCTACACCTCGGTGATTGACACAGAAACGTGAATTAGGCGATTACTTATCGCGACTGAAAACGCCCCACTACGCGAATGAGACTGGTTACGATCATACCGATAAATGCCGATCTGCTAGCTTGAGGGAATCATGCCGTGACCCGACCCGATACGCTGACACTTGCCTCCCGCGCCCTGAATGGCAAGCCGCATTTGAACGGCCGCGGTGACGGCGGTGTTCTGACGAAGGTGACGGAGTCGCCCTCGGCAGGAGATGATGAGATCTTCCACAATGGCGCGGTTCAAATCGATTGCCTCCGATTCAGCCGCGACTGCCTGATCAGGGCCTTCGCCACGTGCCATCCCGACCTGATCGCAATCCCGTTCTCGACGATCAAGGAATGCATGCAGGCCGAGTCACATGATCTCGACATTATTCTCTACTATAGCCACGATGACAGTTCTTCTGAGCCAATAACTCTTCAAAATGTCAAATCACTTCGCGAGGTATTTCCTAAAGTCCCCGTCGTTGTTTTGTCAGATGCACGCAGTGCTCTGCATCCCAGGAACATCCGCAATGCGCTGAACAGCGGAGCGCAGGGTTTCATTCCGACTTTGACCACGGAAGTCCCGGCAGCGTTGGCGGCTATACGTTTCGTAAGGGATGGTGGTACGTTTGCCCCCCTTAATCTATTGCTGGCAGGACGCGGTGAACAGGCCGCGGCGAAAACTGAAACGTCGCCGGCAAACCGCCTGACGCCACGCCAGATGGTCGTGCTGGCGCACCTCAAGCAGGGGAAGGCAAACAAGATTATTGCGTATGAGCTGGGCATGACGGAAAGCACCGTGAAGGTCCACATCAGAAACATCATGCGCAAGCTCGGAGCAACCAACCGGACGCAGGCGGTTTACAATTCCCAGCAGCTCAACAACTTGCCCTATGTTGGAGCCGGTACCGATTAGCACTGGTTTGCCATGATGCGAGCAGCAGGGTTCTGAAATCGGATTTTCGATGATTTATGGCTGACTGGTTTTATCACCGCCGATTGTGACAGAACGGGCTCCAGATTGACGGATTGAGCGGGAGACGTGACTCGCGTGGTTACTGGGGCACCTGAGCCACGAGACACAGCGGCGCAGGTGCCTTTTCCATATTATGGCGCGGGTCGTACCTGGCGACCGGAAGAGCACCCAGCGGACGACTGATCGGTTGGCTGTTGCCGCGCGCATGGCGAGGAGCAGGTGTTCCCTGGACAGGCCTGATTCATCGGCGAACGGCGGCCCGATGGCGAGTGCGGATGCTATCTTCCGGCCTGCCAGGCGATCCGCCGGTCAGGACACGTGTCAGTGGACCAACGCACGCCAGGTTTACGAACGGGGCGCGCCGGTAGCGGAAAGAAGGACCTGGGCTCTATAACGTCCCAGGACGATCCTCGGAAAGGTCCTCATAGTCATGTCCCGGCGGACGTAGCGACCGCGATTTACCGGGGCGGAATGCTGTCTCATGTCGTGCCGAAAAAGTGCTGGCGACCGGAACCAAGCTTGCAAAGCCTCTGCCGCTGCTCAAGAGTTCCGTAAGCTCAGCAATCGCGCCGTCTCGGTCACGATGGCACCGACATTGGCGAACGACTCCACGTCCGCTATCTTGAACTTGATGCCGTATTGCACCTCAATCGCCACGATGAAATTTATGTAGTTGAACGAGTCCCAATCGGGAACATCCTCACGTCGTGTCTCCATGTTCAATACGATCGTGTCGTCCAACAACAAGTCACGAAGAATGTCGCTGAACGCCACCAGAAGCTGCCCCGTCGTCATTCCGTTGCTCCATCGCGAGTACTGGGCGTGAGGGTATTTACCTGAGAGACTGTCTGACGTGCCTTGAGGCAAGACGAGATCCGGGGACCGGCTGCCTGGAAAAAGGCCTGGGACCAGCGCTCGGCGCTCCCTGCTTCCAGGTGAGACCCGTCGAATGTCTTGAGCCCCGAAAGTTCGGGTGCAATAAGATCCATCCCAAGCGACTTCGCAGTGGCCTTGACGTTGGCAATGTCAGTGCCCACCGTGGGCGTCATGGTCAGGATAACGCAGTCACGCTTGACCGGCAACTGCGACAGGAATGCAACCGCATTGGCTGAATCGCTTGCGACCTGAGCCTGATCGACGGTGGTGTCGTAGGAGACCGCGGTCAGGTTCTGGCCACCGCCTGATCTGGTGTAAGCTCCCGTTTCACGCGATCGGTAATAAGCCAGTTGATGACCACATAGTCCAGGGGCTGGTCCGCAAATCGACTGATGCAGCCATTGCCAGAAGCGCTTTTCTTCGAATCGGCTTCGTGCACCGGGGTCAGTCAAGGTCTCCCTCGCCGGTGGAGATTCCCATTGGCGGAAAAAATTGTCCACGTTGATCACATACACCGCGGCCGTCGGTCTTATTTTGCGCAAGAGCGCGCTTTCAAAGACCATATTCTCATAATAGGTAAATCCCATAAGGTAATAGCGGCTCGATCTTGCCGAAAACCACTCAGCCGTGGCCGGAGTTGAGAATGCCACCTGCAGGTGGCTGTTGCCAAGAAACAGTACATCGGCCTGCCGGGCGTGTTCAAGAGCCGCGGGCTCCAGACCGAGAGCGAAGGCCCCATGTTCGTAGTCGCCGTAACCGACGCCATTGCAATACGCAATATAGCGGTCGGAAGTGTACAAGTTGCCCTGACAGGAGAAAATCGTTTGTGTCCGGGCTTTGAAAAGCGAAGCGCCAAGCGCCGCTATGAGGATCATGGAGATATAGATCGCCGCCGCGTTGGCTCGGCGGCCTTTGCTTTCGCGTGGCCTCACCTGAAGATCCGTGGCGATTTCCATGACCCATGCTCCATCAATAAAGTCGTACAGCCAGGACGCACCGGATGCACGAGCCGTGCGTGGTGCCGCTGGCTGCATTTGCCGCACCTGTCACAATCCTAGTTCGATCATAGCCTGGCCGGCCATGGCGATGATCACCTGCTGTCCGTCGATTGTGAACGAAATCAGCCCCGAGCGAGTGCCTCCACCCAGCGACAGATGCCAGGCCTCATGGCCGGTATCCGCGTCCAGTGCGAAGATCTCTCCGCCCGATGTCCCAAACACAACACCGCCTCCCGTGGCGAGCAGACCGCCGTAGTCGCCGGCGTCCGGCGTGATTTTGTATTCCCATCTCTGCCGCCCGGTGCTTGCATCGAGCGCTATCACGGAGCGCTTCGGGCTGACTATCTCGGCCCAGCCGCTGGCAAGAAAGTACTCATCAGGCTTGCGCTCGGCGACTTCATCCTCCGGCAGTTCCGTGAAGACCGTGGCACTTTCCGTCGCGGGAATGAAAAACGAATTTCGAACCGTATCGAAGCTGGGGTTCTGCCAGTTCGTTCCACCGCCGACGCCTGGCATTGTGCGGCGTCCCGCGTTTGATACGTCTATAAGGTTGGACGGGATCGGTCGTCCGGTGGGGTCAAGACCCTCGGTCCAGTTAACTGGGACATAGGGCGCACCCGCCAGGAACTTTCCCGTAACCCTGTCGAGTACGTAGTAGAATCCGTTTCTGTTGCCCCAACATATCGTCTTGCGAACCGCGCCGTTGATCGGCAAATCCGCGAGCACCGGGATCTGCGCCGAGTCCCAGTCGTGCTCATCATGCGGCGTGAATTGGAAATACCAGGCCAGCTTGCCGGTTTTTGCATGCAGGGCAATTACGCTGTCGGTGAACAAATTGTCGCCCTGACGCTGATTGCCGCCAAACACCGGCCCCGGATTTCCTACCCCCCAAAAGAGCAAATCAGTGGCCGGATCATAGCTGCCGGTATTCCATGTCGGGCCGCCACCGGTCCGCCACGTATTGCCCGGCCAGGTGTCATGGCCAAATTCGCCCGGCCCGGGAATTGTGGAGAAGACCCACTGTCGTAAACCGGTTGCCACATCAAAAGCGGCAAGAAACCCGCGTATACCAAATTCACCCCCCGCGACCCCGACGATCACCATGTGATCCACGACGAGAGGTGCGCCTGTCAGTGTGAAACCATCAGACGACGGGGCGACTTGGGTTTGCCATTCAACCTTCCCATTATCCGCGTTGATGGCAATCAGGTATCCATCCAGGCTATCAAAGAAGATCGTATCGCCATAGATTGCAAGGCCTCGGTTCGGCCGCCCGCAACACAATGACAGGCCTTCCGGAACCCGGCGGTTGAAGTCCCATATGGTCTTCCCCGTCTTCGCGTCCAATGCAGTGACGTGGGAAGCGGATATGGCTGTGAGGATAACGCCATCGACCACCAGGGGCGTGGCCTCACTGGCGGGGTCATCACCGGGAAACTGCCTGATCCAACGGACCCGCAATTTGGCAACGTTCGCTGGCGTGATCTGGTCAAGCTGCGTGTATCGCCGCCCGTTATAAGCGCCCGAATACATCAGCCACTCGTCTGTCCTGGTTCCGGCGGCGCGCAGCCGCTCATCGGTGACGTTGATGGCCAGGTGCGACTGTGGATCATCGTTGTGCTGGGAGGGCAAGCGCGCCTGCAGTGCCTTCACATAGGCGATGACCTGCAGCATTTTGGCGGGCGCCAGATTGGCTGGCGGCATCGGCGTGCCTGCAATGCCGTTTTTCAGGATGGTATACATCGCCAGGTCGCTGTCGCCATGAACCAGGCTCGATCGGACCAGGGATGGCCCATGCGGCCCGCCCGCCCCATTGCTGCCATGGCACACCACGCAGCGCTCGTGAAATATCTGCCCTCCGGCCGTGCGATCGCTGTCCTGGGCGAATGAGCTGAAGCGCAAACTGGCGCCGAGGCTTGTGCCTTCGGCGCAGTGGAACGGAACTCCCGGTCGCGTCAACCCCCAAAGGTCAGACCAGGAGAGATGGGCCAACTCGACATTCTCGCTTGTCGCCTTTGCCAGATAGAGTTGCACGCGGCATGAGAACTGATCCCAGACCTCTTGAGTAGGTTTGGATTGTAAGCCCAGGGACCGTTTTACATCGTCCTGCCGCCAGTACAAAGCAGCCGCGCATATCAACCCTAGGCTCACGACGACCGCCGAGGCCATAAGCGTCAGTCTGCCCAACTTCATGGTAAAACCGTCTTTCTCTGCAGGAGATGGTAATTTGCAGTCCGAACGTTCCGCGCGTGGGGGATGATTTGGCATAGCGATGTCGTTGGCGATACACTGCGTCAACTACACCTTTTGAATGATGGCTTGATGCTGTCTGCCGGGAAGGTGCATTTCGCTTCGAGATTTCAGCGTCGGAACGCGAGCAGTATTTCCCTTGCGCGGTGCGGCTTCTTGCTCGATTGGATGCCCGCCGGCCGGTCCGCCATGGAACGCCTCCAGGTCCGGGACAGCAAACGGCCGCTTCTCAGAATTAGGCGTGCCTTTGACGGAACGATTGACCTGATTGCGCCGGATCGCCTGAACGGATGATTGCCCGCGTGATACACCGGCGTTAAGCCTCAACGGACAGGCCGACAACCGCGGGAGCGGCGGCGCCGGCGTGCCCCCCGGGGCCAATGACCAGTCCGTCTGTCGATCAGAAACAGCGAGTGGAAGCAAGGCCAATGCTGTTCAATTCGTTCGGGTTCCTCGCTTTATATCTGCCGATCACCCTTTTGGTCTTTTATATGCTCGGCTTGCGATCGAGAGAATCGGCGATTCGCTGGCTTATCATCGCCTCTCTCGTGTTCTATGGCTTCTGGCGCCCCCTCAATGTTCTCATCATCTTGCCATCCATCGCCATCAACTTTGCTCTCGCATCGGTTCTGCTCCGCCTGAACAGTGGCGATGGCGCGCGCAGCACATCTAAGGCGGTCCTCATTGCCGGGATCCTGTTCAATGTCGCGTTTCTTGGAGTCTTCAAGTACACCGACTTCGTGATTGGCGCGGTCAATGACACTCTCGCCACCCATCTGCCGTTGATGCATATTATCCTGCCTTTGGGGATATCATTCATCACGTTCCAAAAGATCGCATTCCTGGTCGATGTCCAGGCCGGCCGTATCCGCTCGTTCAGCTTGCAGGAGTACTGCACCTTCGTCCTGTTTTTTCCCCAGCTTATTGCTGGTCCCATCGTGCACTATCGCGAAATGATGCCGCAGTTCAACACTGTTTCGTGCCGCTTCGATAAACAGAATGCGGCGGTCGGCCTCACGCTGCTTGTGTTCGGGCTGTTCAAGAAGGTGGTGATTGCCGACAGCATATCCCATTACGTAACGCCCATCTACGAGCATTCGGCGGCCGGCGGCCAGACATCGTTGCTGCTGGCCTGGGTTGCCGCAGTCGGATTTACCCTTCAGATCTATTTCGACTTTTCCGGCTACACCGACATGGCACTCGGCCTGGCACGCTTCTTCGGCATCAAGCTGCCGCAGAATTTCAACTCACCCCTTCGCGCGACGAGCATCATCGATTTCTGGCTGCGCTGGCACATGACGCTGACACGATTCCTTACAGCTTACATCTATAATCCATTACTCCTTACGCTGACGCGGCATCGGCAATCCAAGGGGAAGCCGGTTTTCGGCGGCCGGAATACGACAGCCGGGGCCTTCGTCTCACTGCTGATGTTCCCGACCGTAACCACGATGTTTGTCTCCGGAGTCTGGCACGGAGCAGGCTACGGCTTCATCATTTGGGGCCTGCTGCACGGACTGTACCTCACCATCAATCATGCGTGGCGCCTGACTGCCGCGCGGCTATGGCCGGACCGGGCCCGGTATCACCGTGTCATGCGGCCTGCCGGTCTGGTTCTGACATTCGTTGTCGTGACCGCGACGATGGTCTTCTTCCGCGCTTCAACGATTGACTCGGCCCTGGACATGGCGAAGGGCCTTGTCGGATTGAACGGCAGTTCCCTGCACGGAATAACGCAGCACGACACCGGCATATTTGCGGACTGGAACATGCGAGATTTCATCAAAATGGCATTCTGGATCGTCATTCCGATGGCGGTTGCGCTTTCATGCCCCAACTCAATGCAGATCTTGGCACGGTATGAGCCTGCACTTGGGGTCAGGCCAGAGCAGGCCTCGCTGGTGACCGGAACGCCGTTCGCGTGGAACATCTCCTTCCGCTGGGGACTCGCCGTCTCTGCTGCGGCGGCGATTGCGGTCGTTTTCATGGGGCCAAGCGAATTCTTGTATTGGCAATTCTAGCCAACCAACTCCACGGGCTCGCACGCGAGACCAGCGAGTCCGTCGGCTTCAACAATTTTAACACGATTGACGTTGCCGCGGGCAGCTCTTGGTCGCTGGGCGGCGATCCGAAGACTGCCAATGCGTTGCTGGTCAGCGGGACCGGTACGCTGAACCTGGCGCAGGGGATGGTTGTCGAGCATGGCTCTATGATGGCTTCAACAGCCTATCCTTCACGTCGCAATATTACGAATACGGTCATCTGACGGTAGGCGGCCGGGTTACCAATTCGGGCGTGCTGCAAGGAAACGTTGCGCTCTCGGGTGCCGGCGGCTTCATTAGCCTGGGGGGCGCTGATCTCACCGGCAACATCGCCGTCACCGGCCCTGGCCTGCCCTCTGGCCTGGTCACCAGCGCGACCACCGCGACGATCGCCGGCAGCAGCCGCGGCGTCCGCATCTTCTCCGGCGGCACCGTCATTGATGCCGGCACTATTTCAGCCGGCGGCGACGCCGTGCATTTTTACCGGCAGCCGCAGCGGGTACAAAGACGGATACGCCCGATGAGTCAGCACCGTCTCTGGTTGGTATCATCCGCGGTTCGGGTACACTATGGAAATTCGGCAAAGCGCCGCGTCAGGCAGCGGATTGAGTCGTATTGCACGGAGGTTTCAGGGCTGAAATGCGGGAGCAAATACGAAACCTCGCGCGGGATGCGGACGGCCGATCGCTTTCCACCGGCTTGCATCTCTCCTTTGTCAAAATCTTGCGCCAACAGGAGTACCACCCGGGACCTCGGCCGGATGTCACGCAGCGTCTGCCGGCTGTCGCCGCGCACAACCCACATGCTCAACAACACACATGAAGATAGCGATCATCGCAATCGGCTCGCGCGGCGATGTTCAGCCATTTGTTGCGTTGGGCGGTGGTTTGCGGCGCGCGGGTCATGCGGTTCGGCTTTTGACCCACGAGCTGTATCGCGCGCTGACGGATCCGCTCGGGCTGGAATTGCGGCCGCTCAGCGGTGACATCCGCGCGATGGTCGCGCGTGCGCCGCAACAGGCGCATTCGCTGATCCGCCGCAGTCCGCTGGGCTTGTACCGTGAAAACCGCCGCAACGCCTATGCCATGGCAGCACTCTGGATGCGCGAGTGCGTTGACGCCTGCCGCGATGCTGATGCCATCGTCGCGACCGGCGCCAGCCTGTATCTTGGCGTGCCGGCGGCGGAATCTCTCGGTCTGCCGGTACTGCTGGCGTTTACACAGCCGGGCACGCCGACCCGCGCATTCCCGAGCCCGTTCCTGATGCCCGGCCTATGGCACATGCCGGGGTCGATCAATCTGCTGCTGCATCGCGCCTTGCGCCAGCTTTCGTGGCAGTCATTTCGGGCCCCCGTCAATGCCGCACGGCGTGAGGCGCTGGGTTTGCCGCCATGGCCGCTGCGGGGACCATGGCCGCAGTTGCAGCGCCGCCGCGTCATGGTGCTGCATGCCTACAGCCCTCATGTCCTGCCGCGCCCAAAGGACTGGCCGCCAGAGCATGACGTGGTCGGCTATTGGTTCCTCGACCGCCCCAGCGCGTGGCAGCCGCCCCGCGTTCTGGAAGATTTCCTCGCTGCCGGTCCGCCACCGGTCTGCATCGGATTCGGCAGTACGGTTCCCCCGGATCCGCATCGCATGACGGAATTGATCCTCGCGGCGGTGCGCCGGACCGAGCACCGTGCCGTGCTGGTGGCAGGGTGGGGCGGTTTGCAGCAAACGCAACTTGGCGATCGTATCATGTCTGTCGGCGAGGTGCCGTTCGATTGGCTGCTGCCCCGCGTGATCGCCATGTTGCATCACGGTGGCGGCGGTACCGTCAGCGCCGCACTACGCAGCGGTATTCCCTCGGTTGTGGTGCCGTTTCAGTCGGACCAGAGGTTTTGGGGCCAGCGGCTCTGCCAGCTTGGTGTCGCGGCGCCGCCAATCCCATACCGGCGGTTGACAGTGGACAGGCTGGCCGCCGCGATCGGCGCCGTGACCAACGATCCAGGAATGGCACAACGGGCAGCGTACCTTGCTACGGCGATCCGGAGTGAAGATGGTATCGCCACGGCGGTCACGCGCATTGAGCAATTCCTGGCAGCGGCACGCACCGCTCCTCTCCCGGGCCAAGCCGCCGGCACGGCACGGACGGGGCAGCTCGCGGCCGCGGCGCGATACGGCAGCGGCGGCGGTGAATGAAAACCCGACAGATCCTTTTCAGATCCGCCATTGCCGCCCGGGCGAAGCTCTATCTTTGGTATTGTGAATTTATCGGGTCATGCACGATGAAAGCGAACTGGCACGCCGCGCTCCACTTTCCGCGGCTCCAATGTCAACCGATCGTTACATAACCGTTAAATAGACCTCCCCGGCGCTTCGTCGCCTCTCCTGGCAACGACGATCAGTCCGTGGTCCCGCTCCGCGGCAATGACGCCGAGCAACGCATCTCCTCCAGGCTGCCCGCCATGCGAAACAAGTTTTCGATATTTTCACGGGCAGTTCTATAGATCGCGCATAGTGCCTGCTGTCATTGCCGCTGTCATGGGGGAAGAAGGCTAGCGAGCTTTTAATGTCGAAGGTTGCCTGCGCCGTTGCGTGTGCCAGGCGCAGTCGCTAAAACCAATTCTCAAGCAGGGCTGACGTTATATACGACCGGGGGGATTGATGTCGGTGAATGCTCCGACCAGGCCCGCGATTACGATTGGCACGTTCGCTTCAGACGCAGGAGAATGGCCGCAGCACGTCGGTGATGTACTGGAACGTGCCTGCGCGTTGGCTCCGGAAACGAGCATCGTCTCGCTTCACGAAAATAACGCGCCCATTATTCTGGATTATATGACGCTTCGCTCTGAAGCGATGCAAATCCTCGCAGGACTGCGACGGCTGGGCATGCAACCGGGTCAACCGCTGATCCTGCAGCTCGATCGGGTGGACGAATTCCTGCCAGTGTTCTGGGCCGCCCAATTCGGCGGTTTCCTACCGGCGCCGCTCGCCGTGCCGTTCGCCTACGACGCAGCCGGCGCTGCTTGCGCGCGGCTTGAAGCGGCGTGGCTGCATCTCGACCGCCCCTTGATCGTCGCAGGCTCATCCAACGCAGCCGGACTTGCCGGCTTCGCCGCCGGCCGCTCCGGGTGTAGGGCAGTACCTATAATAGAGTTGCGCTCTGACAACGCAGAACACCGCGTCCACCAACCGGCGCCGGACGATCCGGCATTGCTGCTGTTCACCTCGGGCTCGACCGGCGCAGCGAAAGCGGTGATACAGACCCACCGCGCTCTCATTGCACGCTCCTATGGCACCATCGCGCAGCACGGTTTCGGTCCCGCCGACAAAAGCTTCAACTGGTTCCCGCTCGATCATGTCGGCGGGCTGGTGATGTTCCATCTACTCGATACCTGTGCGCTCGCCACGCAGGTGCACGCGCCGACATCGTGGGTACTGCAGGACCCGCTGCGCTGGCTGGATGTACTCGAAAATCATGCAATCACCGTTACCTGGGCCCCGAACTTCGCATTCGGCCTGGTCAACGCAAGACGCGAGGACATCGCACGGCAACACTGGAACCTGTCGCGCGTGCGCCACATCCTCAATGGCGGCGAGGCCATCGTCGCCCGCACGGCGCGGGAATTCCTGACGCTGCTTGCGCCACATGCCCTGCGGCCCGACGCAATGTTCCCCGCCTGGGGAATGTCCGAAACCTGCTCCGGCGTCACCTATTCCGACCGCTTCCGCTGCGATACGGCAAGCGACACCGACCCATTTGTCGAAGTCGGCCGGCCGATTCCGGGCTTCGCAATCCGCATCGTCGATGCCGCCGGCTCTGTGCTGCCCGAACATGAAATCGGTCAGCTCGAAGTATCCGGCCCAATGGTCACATGTGGCTATTACCAAAATCCCGAGCTGAACGAGACTACCTTCACGGCTGATGGCTGGTTCCGCACCGGCGACAACGGCTTCCTCGCCGATGGGCGGCTGACCGTGACCGGCCGCGACAAGGACGAGATTATCGCCCACGGCGTCAACCACCATTGCCACGAGATTGAAAAGACCGTCGAGGAAGTCGCCGGCGTCGATCCTTCCTTCGCCGCCGCCATTGGCATCCGTGAAAGTGGCAGCGACACCGACCAGCTCATTGTCTTCTTCGTCCCGCTCGAAGGGGACGGCGCGGAAATCGCGCGTGCCGTCCGGCGTCACGTTGCCGAAGCGACCGGCCTGTTCCCACGCCATGTCGTCCCGGTCGCGCGCGAGGACATTCCAAAAACCGCCATCGGCAAGATTCAGCGCGCCAAACTGAAGGCTGACTTCGTCAAATGCAAATTCGCCGCCGCCATGGCGCATGTCGAGGCCGAGCGTCAGATCGATTCCCGCTACAACACGACAGAGCAAATGGTCGCGTCGATCTGGTGCGACGTGCTCGGCCTCGCCACCGTTGGACCAGAGGAGCAATTCTTCGAGGTCGGCGGCAATTCGGTCGCGCTGGTTCAGGTGCACGCGCGCCTGGAATCGCAATTCGACAAACACTTCTCGCCCGTCGAGCTGTTCCGCTTCCCAACTGTCCGCGCTCTCGCGCGCTTCCTGGCTGGCGGCGCCGAGCAATCGAAGTCGGGGCGTTCCCGTCGTCGCGACGACAGCGGGCCACGCGACGACGTGGCCGTGGTCGGCATGGCCTGCCGTTTCCCCGGCGCGCCCGATATCGACAGCTTCTGGCGCAATCTCTGCCAAGGCATCGACAGCATCGCCAGCCTGGATGACGCGACGGTCCGCGCCGCCGGTGTCGCCCCCGCCCGTGCCAGCGACCCGCGCTGGGTAAAGGCCGCCCCCTGCATCGACGGCATCGCCGACTTCGACGCCGATTTCTTCGGCATGACGGTGAAGGAGGCAAGGCTCACCGACCCGCAGCATCGAATTTTCCTGGAATGCTGCTGGGAAGCCCTGGAAGACGCCGGCACCGACCCGCTGGGCGTGCGCGGCGCCTGCGGCGTGTTCGCCGGCGCCAGCCTCAACACCTATTTCGTCAACAACGTGTTTCCCAACCGCCATCGCCTCGCCAGCGAAGAACCGATCGACTCGATGAATTTCGATTCGATGGACGGTTTCCAGTTGATGGTGACAAGCGACAAGGACTATCTGCCGACCCGCGCATCGTTCAAGCTCAACCTCACCGGACCGAGCGTGGCGGTGCAGACCGCATGCTCTACCAGCCTGGTCGCCATCCACCTCGCCTGCCGTAGCTTGCTCTCTGGCGATTGCGACATGGCGCTGGCCGGTGGCGCCACGGTGAAGGTGCCGCAGGACAGCGGCTATCTCTACGCGCCAGGCATGATGCTGTCGCCGGACGGTCATTGCCGCGCGTTCGACGCCGACGCGCACGGCACGTTGTTCGGCAATGGCGTTGGTGTCGTGGTGTTGAAGCGCCTGGCGGACGCGTTGGCCGGCGGCGACCGGATCTATGCCGTGGTGAAGGGCAGCGCCGTTAGCAACGATGGCGGCGCCAAGGTCGGTTACACCGCACCCAGCGAAGACGGCCAGTTCCGTGCCATCGCCGATGCGATCGCCGATGCCGGTGTGCCGGCCGAAAGCATCGGCCTCGTCGAGGCGCACGGGACCGCCACCGAACTGGGCGATCCGATCGAGGTTGCGGCGCTGACCCGGGCATTTCGCGCCGGTGGCGCGACTGGCGCCGGCTGGTGCGCGCTGGGTTCGGTCAAGACCAATATCGGGCACGCGCAGCACGCCTCCGGCGTCGCCGGCTTCATCAAGGCCGCGCTGGCGTTGCACCATCGCCGGCTGCCCGCCTCGCTGCATTTCAACCGGCCGAATCCCCGCCTTGCGCTGGAATCCAGCCCGTTCCACGTCAACACCGAGCTGGTGGAATGGACCGCCCCGGGACCGCTGCGCGCGGGCGTCAATTCGCTCGGGATCGGTGGCACCAACTGTCATGTCATCCTGGAGCAAGCGCCCGGGCCGCCACCGCGGGGCGATGACGCGCGCCCGGCAAATCTGCTGGTGCTCAGCGCACGGAACCAGGAAGCGCTCGCCGCGCAAGCGGCGCGATTCACCGCGAAGCTGAACGACCCGCAACTCGAGATCGGCGATACCTGCCACACCGCTGCCACCGGCCGCCATCCGTTCGAATACCGGCTTGCCGTGGTCGGCACCGGCCGTGACGAACTGGCCGGCGCGCTCGCCGATCCGGCCCGCTGGCAACGCGGACGTGCCGGCACGCCACCCCGCATCGCCTGGCTGTTCACCGGTCAAGGCGCGCAATGGTTCGGCATGGCGCGTGAGCTCTACGAAACCGAGCCGCTGGTCCGTGGCGTGCTCGACCGCAGCCAGCAGGTGCTGGCGGATGAGCTCGACCGGCCGCTGCTATCGGTGATCTTCGGCGACCCCGCCAATCAGGAATTGCTCCAACAAACCGCCTATACTCAACCCGCGCTCTACGCCGTCGAATGCGCACTGGCGGCACTTTGGCTGTCGTGGGGTGTGAAGCCGGCCGCTGTGATCGGCCACAGCGTCGGCGAATATGCCGCCGCCCATGTCGCCGGCATACTCGGCCTCGACGAGGGCCTGCGTTTGCTTGCTCTGCGAGGCCGGCTGATCCAGGCCCTGCCGCAAGACGGCGCCATGGCCGCAGTGTTCGCCGACGAGGCGACGGTACGGGCCGCCATTGCCGGCCGCGACTCAGTGCTCGCGCTGGCTGCCGTCAACGGCTCCGCGTCCTGCGTCATTTCCGGCCAGGCAAATGCTGTCGCTGCGGTTTCTCAGGCATTCGCGGCCAACGGCATACGCACCCAGAAACTCGCGGTCTCGCACGCGTTCCACTCGCCGCTGCTCGATCCGATGCTGCGGCCCTTCCGCGACGCGCTGGAAAAGCTCGAGCTGCGCCAGCCGAACCTCCCGCTGGTCTCGAATCTGAGTGGCGGCGTCGCCGGCGAGGAAATCGTCACGCCTGACTACTGGGTCCGCCACGCGCGCGAGCCTGTCCGTTTTGTCGATGGCATCGACGCCATGGGGCGCCTCGGCTGCGATGCCTGGTTGGAAGTTGGACCAAGGCCCACTTTGCTTGGCCTTGCCCGTGCCAGTCTGGCCGGCGCGGACGACACCTTGTTCCTGCCATCGATCCGCCCGGGCACCGGCGAATGGCATCAGATGTTGTCCAGCCTCGGCGCGCTGTGGACGGTCGGCGCTTCGGTCGAGTGGCAGGCGGTCGATCGCGGACGCGACCGCCGCCGCGTGTCGTTGCCAACCTACCCGTTCCAGCGCCAACGCCACTGGATCGACGCCGCGCCCGCAACGCAAGCCGATCAGCCGCTGCCGCTTGCGCACAAGCTGGCCGGGCGGCGGATTTCGACACCGCTGGCCGATGTACTGTTCGAGGCCCGGGTCGGCCTCGATCTGCTGCCTTGGCTGGCCGACCACAGAGTGCACGACCAGCCCGTGCTGCCGGCCGCCGCATACATCGAAGCCGCCGTCGCCGGGTTTGCCGAGCTGACCGGCCCGCACGCAACCGTCGAGCTGCGTGATGTGTCGTTCGAACGCCCGTTCATCGTGACCGCTACGGCCGGCGCGTTGCAGTCGGTGTTCTCGCCTGCCGGCGACGGCGTCTATGCCATCGCCATCCATCGCCGCGACGGCGAAACGTGGCACCGGCATATGACCGGTCGCGTGCAGCAAGCCAGCGAGACGCCGGCTGCTGTCGCGCTGGCGACCCTTCTGGCGGCCTGCCCGGATGTGGTCAGCCTGGACCGGCACTTCGCCCGCTTCACCGCACGCGGCATCGAGTACGGTCCCGCCTTCCAGGGCCTGACCGAGTTGCGCGCCGGCCAGGGACGCGCCATCGGCCATGTCCGCGCGCCGCAGTCGATCCGCTCTGAGCTTGCCGAATTTCGCCTGCACCCGGCGATACTGGATGCCTGCCTACAGGTGCTCGCCGCCGCTTTCCCGGCTGACGGAGATCAGCGCACGCTCCTGCCGATCGCGCTGGAGCATGCAGTGCTATCGGACGTTGCCAGTCCAGACCTGTGGTGCCACGCCATTGCCCGCCCGGCCCGATCCAACGACATCATCGCCGCGGACCTGCAGCTCATTGCCCCGGACGGCCGTATCGTCGCATCCCTGAATGGCGTGACATTGAAATCCGATACCCGCAGAGAAGCGGCCATCGATGGCTGGTTCTTTCGCCCGGTCTGGCGGCCGCTTCCGCGTGCGGTGCGAGGTTTCCCCGGCGAAGGCGCCTCAGATGCCGCCGTGGTTGCCGCCATGCGGCCAGCGTTGCTGCGGCAGATCGCGGCGGTTCCCGAATCTCATTGCAGAGACATCCAGTCCCGCGACGTTATCGCCGCGGGATTCATTGCCGCTGCCCTGGACAAGTTGGGTGTGCCGTTGAGGCCCGGCGCATATTTCACGACTGGGTCCGCGGCAGATCAGGCCGGGGTCGTGCCGGAGCACAAGCGGTTGTTCGCGCATTTGCTCGGCGTTCTCGCTGAAGCCGGGCAACTCTCCCCACGTGACGACGGCTGGTCTGTGCCGCAATCCCGGCCGGCGTTGCCCGATCCCAGTGCCACCCTGGCCGCGCGGCGGCCTGACGCCGACCCAGGCCTGAGCCTGATGCAGCGCTGCGGACCGGCATTGGCTGATGTACTCACTGGCCGATGCGACGCTCTTCGGGACCTGCTTTATGCCGGTGACGGTGCGTTGCTGGCGCGCTTCTACGCCGAAGCGCCGGGCTTCGCCGCGATGAACGCGACGCTGCGCGAGCTGATCGCGCACCTGGTGGCGCAACTGCCGCAGGGCCGGGTGCTGGAAGTGCTGGAAATAGGCGCCGGTACCGGCGCAACCACCTCTGCCATCCTGCCCGCACTGCCAGCCGACAAAGCACGCTATACATTCACCGACGTTTCGCGCAGCTTCTTCGACGCCGCGCGGGAACGGTTCGGCACAGGGCCTGCCCTGCGCTATCAGACGCTCGATATCGAGCAGGATCCGCAGACGCAGGGATTCGCGCGCGGCGGGTTCGATCTGATCATCGCTGCCAACGCGCTGCACGCGACGCGCGACCTTACCGAAACGCTCGGCCACGTTCGCACGTTGCTCGCGCCGCAGGGCAAGCTGGTATTGCTCGAAGTCACCCGGCCAATGGCCTGGGTGGACATCGTCTTCGGCCTGACCCGCGGCTGGTGGCGTTTTGCGGACAGCGATTTGCGCGGCAATTACCCGCTACTGCCGGTCGGCCGATGGTGTGAATTGCTGACCGCGCACGGCTTCGACACCGCAGTTGCCATGGCTCCCGATCCGCGCGACGCGGCGTCACATGCAGCGATCTACCACCAATCGATCATCATGGCTGGCGCTTCGGCCGGCCAGCCCGGCGGGTCCTGGCTATTGCTGGCCGATCGTCAAGGTGTCGCCGATGGGCTTGTGCCGCTTTTCGCTGCCTCCGGTGATGCACCGGTCACCGTCCATCAAGGGGCCGGCGTCGAAGCCCGCGGCGGCTTCGTCATGGATCCGGATACGCCGGATATGTCCGGCCGCCTCGTTGCCTTGCTCCGCGATCGCGACATCCGTGGCGTGGCCTATCTTTGGCCGCTCGATCTGACCGACGCCGATCCGGAGACGGGCGCCGCAATGGAGAATGCCAGCCGCCAGGCGCTGGCTGGCGCATTGCACCTGGTGCAGGCGCTCGTGCGCTCGGGCCCGATCCCGTTGACGATTGTCACGCGCAATGCGGTGGCTGCTGGCGAGAACGGGCTATGTGCGCCGGCGCAATCGCCGCTATGGGGGTTCGCCAGGACAGTGGCCTTGGAACATCCCGAGCTGCATTGCCGCTGCATCGATCTTGATCGCGAGGACCCCGATCCGGCCGTACTGTTCGCCGAGCTGACGACAGCCAGCGACGAAGATCAGGTCGCCTTGCGTCACGGCGAACGCTTGGTGGCGCGCCTTGCCGGTGGCAGCCGCGAACCGCCCGGCGCGTTGCAGATGCCGGACGGAGAGTCCTACCGCCTCACCGCCAGGGCAGGCGATCTCGATTCGCTTGGACTTGAGCCGGCCACGCGCCGCGCGCCCGAAAGCGGCGAGATCGAGGTCCGGGTGATGGCCACCGGCCTCAATTTCCGCGACGTGCTGAGCGCGCTTGGTCAGTACCAGGGAGCCCCTGCGCCGCTCGGTGTCGAATGTGCCGGCGAAGTGGTGAATGTCGGGCCCGGCGTCGATGACATCCGCGCCGGTGACCGGGTCATGGCGATCGTCCCCGGGAGCTTCACGAAATTCGCAACATTTGATGCCCGCGCCGCTGCGCAGATTCCCGACGCGCTGCGCTACGAAGAAGCGGCAACGATTCCGGCGGCATTCGTCACCGCATGGCATGGGCTGTACGAATTGGGCGGCCTCAAGCCGGGCCATCGGGTGCTGATCCATGCCGCGACGGGCGGCGTGGGGCAGGCAGCGCTCCAGCTTGCCCACCGCGTCGGCGCCAAGATCTATGGCACCGCGAGCCGCCCCAAATGGGATGTGTTGCGCGGCCTGGGTGTCGAGGCCGTGTTCGACTCCCGCAGCCTGGACTTCGCCGATGGCGTCATGCGCGCCACCAACGGCGAGGGTGTCGATCTGGTGCTGAATTCGCTGAATGGCGAATTCATCCGCAAAGGATTGGAAGTTGTGGCGAGCGGCGGGCGCTTCGTCGAAATCGGCCGCAACGCCGTGTGGTCCAAAGAGCAGGTTGCCGCACTCCGCCCGGACATCGCCTATCACGTGCTCGACCTTGGCGATGCCGCGTTCAGCGGCACCCGGCTACGCCAGGTGGCTGCGTCTCTCGCAGCGGGAGAAATCACGCCGCTGCCCCGACAGGCCTTCGCGCTTGCCGACGCTCCGACGGCGTTCCGCCGGATGCAGCGCGCCTCTCATACCGGCAAGCTGGTGGTGCTGCATCCACAGCCGGTCACATGCCGCGCCCAGGGCGCCTATCTCATCACCGGCGGCCTTGGCGGGCTTGGTTCGCTCACCGCCGCCTGGCTGGTTGAACGCGGCGCGCGGCATCTGGTCCTGGCCGGGCGCAACGCCGCGTCCGCCGCTTCGCCGCAGCTCGAGGCATTGCGTGCGGCGGGCGCCGACATCGCGCTCGAGACCGTCGATGTCAGCCGTTACGACGACATGGCGGCGATGTTCGCTCGCCTCGATCGCCGCGGCCTGCCGTTGCGGGGTTTCGTGCATGCCGCGGGCGCCCTGGATGACGGCGTACTGACCCAGCTCACCGTCGAGCGCCTCCGCCGGGTTACCGCCGCAAAGATCGCCGGCGCCTGGAACCTGCATCTGCTGACACGCGACCGTCCGCTCGACATGTTCGTGCTCTACGCCTCCGCGGTTTCCCTGTTCGGCGCCGCAGGGCAGGCAAATCACGCGGCCGCCAACACCTTCCTCGACGCCCTGGCGGCATTCCGCCGCAGCCACGGATTGCCTGGCCTCAGCATTGACTGGGGCCCCTGGAGCGAGGCCGGTGCTGCCGCGGAGCATGGTGTGGTCGATCGCCTCGGCAGCCGCGGCTTTGGCCCGATCGGCAATGCGGACGGCATCGCCGCCCTGGCGCGCGCGCTTGGCGATCCCGGGGCGCAGGTCGGGATCGTGCCGATTGACTGGCAACGTTTCCTCGAAGCTCGCCCGCCCTGGCCGTTCGTCACCGATTT
>Ga0335074_10001514_pt1 | contig 31497 bp, 22 predicted proteins | sample Lox_Sample_23_FD_206715 | JGI IMG/M metagenome (GOLD analysis project Ga0335074, IMG submission 206715) | Soil microbial communities from Loxahatchee National Wildlife Refuge, Florida, United States - Lox_Sample_2.3 | ecosystem: Environmental > Terrestrial > Soil > Wetlands | place: USA... | reverse complement strand
AGGCAGAACCGTGACTCGCAAGCGTCCCGCGTGCCATCCACTCCCACGACGCCATATAGGCTGGCGAATATCGCGTACGTCGCTGGCAACGCGGATGACAAGCCCCTTAAATGGCAGTAAGATAACGCTTAATGGCGTCAACGGTGATCAGCTAGCCGTCGGCCTCCCTCCCCGTCTGGAGCCCTGTTTCATGATTTCCGGCAACGGTGTGCCAGCCGCAAGCGACCGCGACGAAGGCACCCCAGTCCGCGACGATCGCCAGCTTCGCGACATCCAAGACCTCATCGCCAAGCTGGAGCAGATCAACAGGCAACTCTCCGGCCCCATGCCGAAACTGCGGACTGTACGGACAGAGGGAACCACGACACCAGCCGGCACCGCCATTCCCGAACAGCCGGGATCCCAGGACCGGGGCTGACAACCCAGTATCCCGGCGGCTGGCCGGCGCCCGGGGCCGCACCCGGGCGCCGGCCAGCCGCCTGAGTGCTGCCACTGGATCGCCGACCGTCAGCTCCCTGTGCTCCGGAGGCATAGCGCGGCCAGGTCAATGCCGGAGAGCGGCTGGTAGAGCTGGCAGCCCATCCGGGCGGAAAAGAAATCGTGGCTCGCGGTGGTCACGAATGTGGCCGCCGGTACGAGGTCGCGCTCGAGTTCCAGCGCGAGCTGGCGGTACGTGCGGTAACGCGAGGCCCCGGACAGCACGGCCGCCGCGTGGAGTTGCCGGTCGAACGCGGAGTCGTTGAGGTAGGAGAAGTTGTTGTTGCCGACCGCGCTGATCGCGCTGCCGTCGAACATCTCGAGGTCCTGCGTGGGGTCGGTAGTGATGTCGTACCATCCGGAGACGGCGAGATCGTATGGCTCGCCGCGGCGGCCGATCCGGTCGTAGTACTCGTTGATCGGGAATGCCTTCACCTGGACATCGATGCCGAGCGGCTGCAGGTCGCGGCTGATAATCTCCGCCTCCTGAAGCCACGGGGCCACGTTGGGCGTGTACATGATCGCTGTCGCGTGGACGTTTCCGGCGAGCTGCCGTGCCCGCGTGAGGTCCGGGCCGGTCAGCGGGTACAGATGCAAGTCGCCGGCGCCAGTGGTGTCGGGCGCGAGGTAGCTGTCGTCCGGGCTCCCCTCGCCGTAGGGACCGTCGCCGGCGAAGCGCCGGCCCTGGGCGGCCAGCGCCGGCCGGTCGATCGCGTAGTTGACCGCGCGCCGCAGCCGGACGTTGGAGAACAGCGGCCTGCTCGTGTTCATGTACAAGGCCCGGAACCCGTCCGAGGTGCTGATGAAGTACTGCTGGTGTCCTGCCCTGGCCGCCTTGCTGCCCGGTCCGTACTGCGACTCGAGCCCCGGCCCGGCGTCGGCCGGAAGGCCGTCCACCACGTAGTCGGCCGTGCCCGCCTCGATTTCGGCGACGGCGCGGGCGCTGTTGACCCCGATCGTGAAGACCATCTGATCGAGGTGGTGCGGGCGGTCGCCGTGGTAGTTGGGGTTCCGCCGCAGGATCAGCTGCTGGCCCTGTGAGTACGAGAAGATGTAGTACGGCCCCGCCGACGGGATGTCGTCCAGGCCGCCATGGACGGCTGGCGTACCGATCGGGACGGCGCAGGCCGCACTGCCCGCGAGGTTGGCGAGGAAGGAACCGTCCGGCTGCGACAGCGTGATCGTGAGCGTATTGCCGCGCGCGACCACCCCGCTGAGCCCTGGCGCGTGTCCCGTGACGTAATCGTGGTATCCGGCGATGCCGCTGAAGTCGCCCGCGGACGGCGAGTTCAGCCGCGGGTTGGCCACGCGCTCGATCGTCGCCTTGAACGTCTGCGCGGTGACCGCCTGGTTCGAGGGCGGCGAGAAGCGGAAGCCGGGCCGGATCGTGAAGGTGTACGTCGTGTCGCCGTCGGTGGGAGTCGGGACCGCCTCGGCGACCTCCGGGACGATCTGCGATCCGGCCGGCGCCGGCTTGTCCGGATAGGTCACCAGGTTGGCGCAGGTCGCATAGAGGAGCTCCGGGCTAGGGACGAACTGCGCCAGCGCCGGGTCCAGCGACGAGAAGCCGTCCCGCATCGTGAAGTGCGCGGTGCCGCCGGCCGCCGGCGCGGGCGGGGGCGCGGGCGCGACCGTGACCCACACCTGGCCGGCGGCGGACACGAGCGCCGTCGGGCTGCCGCCCAGGGGAATCGTTTTGGTGACGGCGCCCGAGCGCGGATCGAGCCGCATGACGGTATCGTCGCCGGCGTTGGCGACCCACAGCGCGGTCGCCGTGGCCAGCACGGCCGCCGGGCCATCGCCGACGCCGACGCTTCCGGCGACCGCGCCGGTATCGGGGTTGATCCGCACCAACGTGTCGTCGCCGGCGTTGGCGACCCACACGCCAGCCGCGTTGACGGCGACCGCGTCCGGGCCGTGACCGACCGGGATCGTCGACGCCACCAGGGTGGCGGGATCGATGCGGGTGACCGTGCCGTCGGCGCTGTTCGCCACCCAGAGCGAGGCCGCGCCCGCCGCGACCGCGGACGGATCGTTGCCGACGTCGACCCTTCCGGTCAGCTGGCCGGAGCCGGGGTCGAATTGCGCGACGTAACCGTCCGGGTCCACGATCCAGATCGACCCGGACGCTGCCAGCATCGGCCAGGCCGTTCCGTGGGGGAGCGAGGAGACGGCGGTAAGCTGCCGCGTCGGGACGGGACGGTTGTACTGCGGGTCGATCCGGGAGATCTCACCGGTGGTGTCGCTTACCCAGACGGCACCTGGTGTGGCGGCGAGCGCCGTCGGGGCCCCGCCGACCGGGATGGATTGCAGGGTCCGCCGGGAGGACACGTCAATGCGGGTGACGGTCTGGTCATCGAGGTTGGCCACCCACAGCGAGCCTGCCGCCGCGACGGCGGCGACCGGGTGTGCTCCCACCGGAAGGATGGCGGCGACCGAACCGTCCGGGTCTAGGGCGGCGACGGAGTTGGCCGGGACCGGGACCTGCTGCTGGCCGCCGCTGGTGGTCGCGACGCCGATGAGGACGCCGGTGGCTACCACGACAGCCAGGGCGGCCGCGGCCAGCAGCCGCGGCCTGGCCACTCTTCGGCCACGGGCTGCCGCCGGCGGCGGCCCGGGTGCCGGGCGCTCGGGTGCCGGTCGCTGGGGGGGCGGGCGTTTCGGCGCGGGCGGCGCCTGGAGCAGGCGCTGGTAGACCGACTCGGTTTCCGGTGACGGATAGGCGCCGAGTTCGTCCGCCAGGAGCCTGCGGCACCGCTCGTAGACGCGCAGCGCCTCGGCCCGGTTGCCGTCGGCGGCATGAGCCTCCATCAGCAGCCGGTACCCGGTCTCCCGGAACGGCTCGAGCCCGATCGCCTGCTCGGCCCAGCTCACCGCCTCTGCTCCGGCGCCGGTGCGCAGGCACGCGCCGGCCAGCGCGGTCACCGCGCGGCTGCGGGTGCCGGCGAGTTCGCGCCGCTTGTCCTCGACCCACACGCCGTTGTCACCCGGCAGGAAGGTACGCCGGGTCAGCGACTCCGCCAGCAGGGCCGCCGTCTTCGCCGCCGCGGGGTCGCCCGCGTCAAGGGCCCGCTCCGCCTCGCCGGCCGCGTCGGCCGCGGCGAGCGCGTCGATCCAGGTCCCCGCGGGCAGCTCGAGCCGGTAGCAGCCGAAGGCCGCCGTCAGCGCGCGGGGGCCGTCCAGTCCCGCCTCGGTGAGCAGCGAACGCAGCTTGCTCACCAGCACCGTCAGGGCCTTATCCCAGGTCGCGGGCGGAGCCTCCCCCCACAGGGCCGCCGCGAGCTCATCCCGCGGCACCGGCCGTCCCCGCTCCACCGCCAGGTACGCCAACAGCACCCGGCCCTGCCGCCCCGGCAAACGCGCGTCAAGCACCGCGAGGCCATCAGCCTCGAGCGCGACCCGCCCCACCAGGAAAACCTTCAGCCCGTGCCCCCCTAGCCGTTTGCTAGCCAACATCTTGCCTCCATCTAGCAGCGCTTTTCTAGGGTCGCCGTATCCGGGGCCAGCAGGCGGCCCCCACAGTCACCGCCGTCCCGCGCCGGAGGAGGTGAATCACATGCACCCATATCAGTCCGGACAGCTTGCCGATGACCGCCGCCGCCAGGCGCTCGCCCAGGCCGAGCAGGGCCACCTTGCGGCTCAGGCCGTTGAGGCGGCCAAGGCGGCGCGGCGCGCCGAGCGCGCCAAACGGCAGATACGCCGGGCGCTGCACCGCGCCCTCCGGCTGCGCAGCGAGCCAGGGCACTAACCTCCAGCCAGCTAATCCCTCGCCATGTCGGCGAGCAGCCGCGCCGACGCCGCCGGACTGAGCGCCGCCGCGCGCAGCTGCGCAAAGGCGCGGACGTAGCGGGCGAGGTCGTCCCGGTCTTCCAGGCTTACCCCGCCGGACAGCGCGGCGAGGTGGATGACGCCGAGGCCCGGCGTGTCCGAGAACCGCAGGATTGCCATTGATCCGACGCCGGCGGCGTACGCGCCCGCCGCGAACGGCAGCACCTGGAGCGACAGGCCGGAACTCCCGGTGCCGACTCCCCCGGCCAGGCTGGCCAGCCGGGCGAGCTGCGGGCGCATCACCCGGGTCCCGCCGACGACCTGGTGCAGCGCCGCCTCGGCGATCACGAACTCCAGTCGCGGGCTGCGCTCCGCCAGGACCACCCGCTGCCTGATCAGCTTCACCTCGACGGCCTGCGCCCGCTGCTCTTCTTCGGTGCTGGAAGGATCGGCGTCGGCCAGCGCACGGGCGTACTCACGCGTCTGCAAGAGGTCGGGGACCTGATGCGCCTCGTAGGTCAGGATCTCCTCCGCCGCCGCCTCCATGATCACGTAGTCCTGGCCAGCGTCGGACAGTACGCCGGGATAGTCCTGCCACCAGCCGTGCTGTCTGCCCCGATGCGCCACGGCGAGCAGGGCGGCCTGCTCATCGTCCGGCACGCCGTACTCGGTGAGCAGCTCTCGGAGCTCCTTGGCGCGGATGCCGCGCTGGCCGGTCTCGATGCGGGAAATCTTGGACCGGTCGCACTCCAGGATCTGCGCGGCCTCGTCGAGCCCGAAGCCGAGGTTCTCGCGGTACCGGCGCAGCGCGGCGCCGAGCAGCCGGCGTCGCACGGGCGGGTTTCCAGTCACGGCCTTCCTCCAATTTCAGGGGGTTGCTCACGCAGTGAGCGTGCTACTACGAGAGGAAGGTAGCACTTGAAGTAAAACAATAGTCGAACGACACGCCGATGCGGGGCAAGTGGCAAACCGTTGTCAGTTGAGGTGTTCGATTGCGCCTGTCTTGCTGGGTTCCGGCATCCGAACCGGCCGCGGCTGTCGCGGCGGCGAGCGAGCACCCGACCATAGTCGACTAAGTCGGATGTACCGCGCAAGCGGGATGGAAGCATGTCGAAGTCGAGCCCGTAAATGCGACTTAGGAGCAGAACCCTACACTTTTCTTGCTGTTATCAGCGTTTTGGCATAGTTTTCTGCTCCTAAGTCGCGCGGGGCGGCCTGAGTTGTCAGGTGAGGTGCTCGATCGCCGTTGTGATCCTGCGTTCCGAGACCGGGCCCTGGGTGCCGACGGTCTGGGCGAACAGGCTGACCCGCAGTTCCTGGATCTGCCAGCCGATCTCGCGGGCCGCGTCGCTGGATCGCTCGGCGGCGGGCAGCGCGGCGAGCGCGGCGCGATAGACGTCCTCGACGCGATGGGCGACGGCCATCTGCTGGGCGTCGCGGCCTGGGTTGTCGGGCAGCTTGTCCAGGCGGTACTGGATGGCGCGCAGGTAGCGGGCCAGCGCCGGGAGCCGCCGGATTCCGGTGGCGGCGAGGAAGCCCGGGTAGATGAGGCCGTTGAGCTGGGCGCGGATGTCGTCGGCGGCGGGTTCGAGCACCGGGCTGCGCAGTTCGCCGAGCCGGATCTGGGCGGCGTGGGCGGCGCGCAGGATTTCCTCGGCCCAGGTGATGACCTCGTAGGTGGCGGCCTGCAGCCCAGGACGGACGTCGGCGGCGAGCCGCTCGAAGCCCGCGGCGTCCCAGGCGGGGCCGCCAGCGTCGGCGATCAGGCCGTCGGCGGCGCAGTTGACGGCATCGACGAACAGCGCGGCGACGCCGCCATGGGGGTTGTTGCTGAGCGCTAGCTTCTGCGCGGTGGTGAGCCGGGCGGCGATGTCCTTGACCGGGGACCTGGCGCCGAGCAGGATCAGCCGGCGCGTTCCGGCGCGCATGGCGGTGCGAGCGGCGTCGGCGGTCTCGAAGAGGCGCACGTCGACGGTGTCGCCGTTGTCGACGAGCGCCGGGTAGGCCTTGACCTCGCCGTCGGTGAAAACCTGGGGCAGCGTGCCGATGTCCCAGGTGGTGAGCCCGGTCCTGGTGAGGGCGCTCGCCCGGGCGGACAGGGTCGCGCGCAGCTTCGGCCGCATCTGCCGTTGGAGCGCGGCCAGATTCTTACCCGAGGCGAGGACCCGGCCGTTGTCGACGATGCGAAATGTGATGCGCAGGTGGGCTGGGAGTTTTTCCAGGTCGAACGCGTCGGGCGGAACCCGCACGCCGCGCAGCCGGAGCAGCTCGCGCGACAGCACGTCCCTGATATCGCCGGCCGGGGTGGTGCCGTCGAGGCGGGCGAGGACCTCGCGGGCGACGTCGGGGGCGGGGACAAGCTCGCGCCGCACGGCCTTGGGCAGGGAGCGGATCAGCTCGGTGACCAGCTCGTGGCGCAGGCCGGGGACCTGCCAGGAGAACTCTTCGGGCCGGGCCTGATTGAGGGTGCTGAGCGGGATGTCGATGGTGACGCCGTCGGTTTCCGTGCCGGGCTCGAAGGCGTAGGACAGCGACAGGGCTCGCTGGCTGCCCGCGGTCGTGCCGGGCGACTCCGAGGTCCACACCTCGGGGTAGGCGGCGGAGTCCAGCTCGGCCGCCTCCGCGCTGAGCAGGTCGTCCAGTGTCAGCGTGAGCAGGTCAGGGGTCTGGTGGCGTTGTCTCTTCCACCAGGCGTCGAAGTGCCGGGCGGAGGTGATGTCGGCCGGGACACGCGCGTCGTAGAACTCGAAGAGCGCGTCCTCGCCGGCTATCAGGCCGCGGCGGCGGGCGCGCTGCTCGAGTTCGGCGGCCTCGGCGAGGAGCTTGGCATTGTCGCGGAAGAAGTGGTGCCTGGTTTCCCAGTCCCCTTCCACGAGGGCGTGCCTGATGAACAGCTCGCGGGAGGTACCGGGGTCGATGCTGGCGAAGTTCACGGTGCGGTCAGCGACGATCGGGATGCCGTAGAGGGTGACCTTTTCCGTCGCGATGACGGCACCGCGGTTCTTGGACCAGCGGGGCTCGCTGTAGGACCTCTTGACCAGGTGAGCGGCGACTGGCTCGACCCATTCCGGTTCGACGCTGGCGACGATGCGGCCCCACAGCCGGGACGTCTCGACGAGCTCGGCGGCGACGACCCAGTCCGGTGGCTTGCGGGCGAGCGCGGAGCCGGGGAAGATCGCGAACCGGGTGCCGCGGGCGCCGAGGAACTCGGGCAGCGGCCGGCGGCCTCGCTCCGGAGGCGTGCCAGGGCGGGCGGGTAGCACCACCTTCATGCCGACGTGGGACAAGAGCCCGGCGAGCAGAGCGGTGTGAACACGGGCCCGTTCTGAAGAAGATGAATCGGTGCTCAGCCCGAGATCGGCGGACAGGCTCTGCAGCTGGGCGTGCAGGTCCTGCCACTCGCGGACCCGCAGGTAGTTGAGGAACTCCGCGCGGCACATGCGGCGGAAGGCAGAGCCCGACAGCGCACGCTGACGGTCGGTGAGGTAGTCCCAGAGCGCGAGGAACGTGAGGAAGTCCGATTCCGGCTGGGCGAAGCGGCGGTGCGCGGTGTCGGCGGCCTGCTGGTTGTCGGCGGGGCGTTCCCTAGGGTCCTGGATGGACAGCGCGGCGGCGATCACCAGGACCTCGCGGGCACAGCCCTGGCGGTCCGCTTCGACGATCATGCGGGCGATGCGGGGGTCGACGGGGAGGCGGGCCATCTTCCGGCCCGTGTCGGTGAGCCGGTCGCTCTTCATGGCGTTGAGCTCTTCGAGCAGCCGTACGCCGTCGGTGATGCTGCGCGGGTCCGGCGGGTCGACGAAGGGGAACGCGCGGACGTCGCCGAGCCGGGCGGCGGCCATCTGGAGGATGACGGACGCGAGGTTGGTGCGCTGGATCTCGGGGTCGGTGTACTCGGGGCGCGAGTCGAAGTCCTCTTCCGAGTACAGCCGGATGCAGATGCCGTCGGCGACGCGGCCGCAGCGGCCCTTGCGCTGGTTGGCGCTGGCCTGGGAGATCGGCTCGATCGGCAGGCGCTGGACCTTGGTACGCAGCGAGTAGCGGGAGATGCGGGCGGTGCCCGGATCGATGACGTAGCGGATGCCGGGGACGGTGAGCGAGGTTTCCGCAACGTTGGTAGCGAGCACGACGCGGCGGTGGCTCATCGTCCGGCTGGCGGGGAGCTCGAAGACGCGGTGCTGTTCGGCGGCGGACAGGCGGCCGTAGAGCGGGAGGACGTCGAGGTTCTTGCGGCCCTTGAGGGCGTCGGCGGTATCGCGGATCTCGCGCTCGCCGGAGAAGAACACGAGGATGTCGCCGGGGCCGTTGGCGCTGAGCTCGTCGATGGCGTCGCTGATCGCCTGGATCTGGTCGCGGTCCTCCGTGTCTCGCTGCTCTGGGTCGGCGATCGGGCGGTAGCGGACCTCGACGGGGTAGGTGCGGCCGGAGACCTCGATGATCGGCGCGGGCTGGTCGTCGATGGCGAAGTGGACGGCGAAGCGTTCGGGGTCGATCGTCGCGGAGGTGATGATCACCTTGAGGTCGGGGCGGCGCGGCAGGAGCTGCCTGAGGTAGCCGAGGATGAAGTCGATGTTCAGGCTGCGCTCGTGGGCCTCGTCGATGATCAGCGTGTCGTACCGGGACAGGTCGCGGTCGCTGGCGATCTCGTTGAGGAGGATGCCGTCGGTCATGACCTTGACGAGGGTGTTGTCGCCGGACTTGTCGGTGAACCTGACCTTGTAGCCGACGGCGGTGCCGAGCTGGGTGCCGGTTTCCTCGGCGATGCGCTCGGCGACGGTGCGGGCGGCGATCCTTCTCGGCTGGGTGTGGCCGATCTGGCCGGTGACGCCGCGGCCGAGCTCAAGGCAGATCTTGGGCAGCTGGGTGGTCTTGCCCGACCCGGTCTCGCCGGCCACGATGACGACCTGGTGGTCCCTGATGGCCTGGGCGATGTCGTCCACGGCCTGGCTGACCGGCAGCTCTGCCGGGTAGCCGATGTCCGGGACCGCTTCGCGGCGCCTGGCTACCCGGCGGGCCGCCCGGTCGATCTCTCCGGTCAGCTCGGTGACCGCCTTGTCCCGGGCGGCCTGGTCGCGCAGGCCGCTGGCCCGGTCGATACGCCTGGTCAGCCGGTGCTGGTCGTACAGCATCAGCTCGGGCAGGGCGCGGCGCAGGTCAGCGAGCGCGGGCAGCGTGGAAGGTTGGTTCACCAGCGGAAAAGAGTAGAGGAAGAGAATCCGGTAGTGCCAACGCTTTTAGGCCCGCCAGGCTTCCCGGTTACGGGAGCCGCACGCAGATCATCCGGAAGGGGTGAAGCGACCGCGCGCCGCTCCCGTCAGATTGGGGGTGTAAGCGACCGCAATGACGCGATCCGTGCTGGCGGTCATCCGCCCTACCGGATGGCCTGAGCGCCACCGTCGCAGCTATGAAAAGAGGGCAAATGCCCGACGTACCTAGCCACACCGCTGCGGAGCAAGGCCCGACGAGCATGTTCCCGCCCATCGCCGACTACGCATTCCTGTCGAACTGCGAGCAAAGCTGCCTGGTCGCGCCGAACGGCGCGGTCGAATGGCTGTGCCTGCCGCGCCCCGATGCCCCGAGCGTCTTCGGGGCCCTGCTGGACCGGACCGCGGGCATGTTCCGGTTCGGTCCCGGCAACACGCAGGTCCCTCAGCATCGCCGGTACATACCGGGGACGATGGTGCTGGAAACAACCTGGCAGACCCCGACGGGGTGGATGACCATCCAGGACTTCCTGGCCGTCGGCCCGGTCCCGCACGAGGGACGCCGACCCGACTACCGTCGCGCTCCGGCTGATTTCGGAGCCGTCGGCGCGCTCGTCCGGATCGCTACATGCATCAGCGGCCGAGTCGAGGCCGTCGTGAACTGCGCGCCGCTCTTCAACTACGGATCCGCCAGCGGCACATGGAGCTATTCGGGCGAGGGCTACGACGACATGACCATCGCCGCCCCTGAGGGGGACATGCGGCTCGACCTGGCGAGCAGCATCCCGCTCGGTGTGCTGGGCGCCCGCTGCTACGGTCGCACGACGCTCACTCAGGGACAGTCGGCGTTCATCACGTTGTCCTGGGGGGATTCCCGGGCGCCGGCTAACCAAGATGACGCATTCAGCGCGCTGAACACGACGATCGACTACTGGCGCGACTGGCTGAGCTCGGCCAAGATTCCCGACCATCCGTGGAAGCCCTACCTCGACCGCAGCGCTCTGACCCTGAAGGGGCTTAGCTATGCCCCCACCGGTGCCATCATGGCCGCGGGGACGACCTCGCTGCCGGAAACACCCGGCGGGGCGCGCAACTGGGATTACCGGTTCACCTGGATCAGGGATTCGGCGTTCATGCTCCGGTCGCTGTATCGCCTGGGTTTCGACTGGGAGGCGATCGAGTACTGGGGCTTTGTCCTGGAAGCGGTCACAGGGGGAGATCTCAACCGCCGACCCGAGCTGCAGATCATGTACGGCATCGGCGGGGAACGCGACTTGACCGAACGCACGCTGGACCACCTGTCCGGGTGGCGCGGGGCGCGCCCGGTCCGGGTCGGCAACGGCGCCTGGAATCAACAGCAGCACGACGTCTGGGGAATGATTACCGATGCCCTCGACATCCAGTTCCACCAGGCAGCCTCCCAGATCGTGGCGCCAGTGTGGGAAGGACTCGCCACCTTCGTGGACGCCGCCCTGGAGCACTGGCGTGAGCCCGACCAGGGCATCTGGGAAGTCCGCGGTGACCCCAAGGACTTCGTAGCGTCAAAGGTGATGTGCTGGGTGGCGGCCGCGCGGGGCGCCGATCTCGCCGAGCAACGGGGCGAGGCCGACCGCGCCAGCCGCTGGCGGGCCGGGGCCGATGAGATCAAGGCCGAGGTGCTGGACAAAGGCTTGTCCGATCGGGGAGTGTTCCGGCAGCACTACGAGACCGATGATCTCGATGCCTCGCTGCTGCTGCTGCCGATCATGGGATTCCTGCCCCCCAACGACAAGCGCATCATCTCGACCGTGCTGGCCATCGCCGACGAGCTGACCCAGGACGGCCTGGTCTTGCGCTACAAGGTCGAGGGAACCGACACCGGGTTCGATGGCGAGGAAGGCACCTTCACCATCTGTTCCTTCTGGCTGGTGACCGCGCTGGCCATGATCGGCGAGACCGATCGAGCCCGTGCCCTGTGCCAGAAGCTGCTGTCATTCGCCGGACCGCTGCTGCTTTACGCGGAAGAGATCGACGCCACGACCGGCCAGCACCTCGGGAACTTCCCGCAGGCGTTCACACACCTGGCGCTGATCGAGGCCGTATCTCTGCTCATCGAGACCGATCCCGCCGGCAACGTCGGCCCTTCCTACAATCCGCCCCCCGCCATATAAAAGGGCTAGGCCCGCCAGGCTTCCCTGGCGGGCCAGCGGGTGGTCTAGTCGTAGTGCTTGAGGTGGGGCCAGAGGGCGGTCCAGCTGGCCGTCGGGCCGGTGCAGACGCCGATCGGGGTGTTGTTCCAGTCGCTTATTACCTGATCCGGCGGGTTGTAGACGGCGAGCTGGCGGCAGCTCGCGAAGTACGGGCGCAGCTGGCCGAGCGCGTCGACCACGAGCACCGTCGTGTCGGAGGCCGTGCCCGGTCCCCACGTGTAGAAGGAGTTGTGCGCCGAGACCACCGGCGGCAGGTGGTCGGGGCCGCCGTACAGGAGCAGCGCGCCTGCTTCGGCGTAGGCGCCGGTGTAGACGGCGGTCGGGGCGTGGCCTTCCTTCGTGAGCGCGGCGTTCTGGGCGGCGACCTCGGCGACGAGCTGGGGCCAGCCGATGCTGTCGTTGACGGTCTTGTCCGGCGGGAGCAGGTGCACGTCGGCGATCGGGACGGCGGGCAGGGCCTGCGGCACCACGACCAAGGCGGTCAGGACCACGCCGGCGGCGACCAGGGCGTGCCGCGGGCGCAGGCGGCGGACCCGGCTGTCGTTGGCCAGCCAGCGCTCGGCCGACACCGATCCGGCGGCGATCACGGCGGGCAGCATCCCGTCGGAGTAGTAGATCTTGCCGGGGACCCAGGCCAGCACGTACAGCACGACGATCGTGGCGGCGACCGCGAGGAACCGCAGCTGCCGGTCCCGGTAGAGGCGCCCGAAGCCGGCGATGACCAGCGGGACCCCCAGAATCCCCGTGTAGATGAGCTGTTCGGGGAGCCCGGCGATGTAGTCGGCCGTCGAGGTGTTCTGCTGGTGCAGCGCGGACGCCATGGTGGCCTGCGGCCAGCCGTTCGCGAACTGCCAGGCGAGGTTCGGCGCCCAGATCACCAGCGCGATGAGGCCGCCGAGCCAGGGCCAGGGGGTCGCGAGGACGCGGCGGTGCGCGGACGTGACGAGCAGGCCGATGACGAGGGCGCCGATCAGGGTGATGATCAGGTACTCGTTCTCAAGCCCGACGCCGGCCGCGACGCCCGCGCCGAGCCACCACCGCGGCCGGCCGCGCAGCAGCGCCGTGCACACGCACAGCAGCACGACCGCCCACGCCAGCAAGTCATAGGGCGTGGTGTTGCCGATGTGACACGCGCCCATCAGCACCGGCGCACACGCCATGCCGAGTGCGGCCAGCACCCGCCCGGTGCGGCCCGCGCCGAACAGCGCCGCCAGCCTCGCTGCGATCACGATGATCACCCCGGCGGCCAGCGCGGGCAGGATCCTGATGGCCGTCGGGTTGGTCCCGAAGATGTCCGTCGTGCGGGCGAGCAGCACGGCGAGCGGCGGCTGGTCCACGTACCCGAAAGCCAGGTGGTGGCTCGCCACCAGGAAGTACAGCTCGTCCTGCTGGAAGCCGTACAGCCCGCTGACCGCCAGTTCCAGCGCGCTGAACACCGCGGCGATCAGCCATACGAGCCGGGGCACCCGGTCGTCGTTGCGGCTGGCGGCCGCGGCCGTGTCTTGAGGTAGTTCGCCGGGCATCTGGTCCGTGCCTGGCCGGTGAGCACTGATCCCGTTCATAGCCACAGTGGACCACGGGGGCTTCTCCTCCCGCCTCGCCCGCGAGACGGAAACCGCGAGTCAGCCGGCAGGTGGAGGGCGGCCGGGAATAGGGTTGGCAGCCGCGGCGTTGTCGGGTATGGTCATTCCATCGGCCGGTGCCCAATCTGAGCGGCCCGGTGAATCCCCAGGCGCCCTATCTGAACGGCGCTACAGCGAAGATCTGAGCTTTCGAAGTCAGACTCACAAATCAGACATCGGCGCAGTTGAGCGGCTGTTTCTGTGCGTTCCCGCGCTTGCGCGTTTTGCATTGAACGCCTCCCGCCAGCGGCTCTTTTCAGCCTGCGCTAATTCATTCTCCCCGAGAGGAGAACCATGACCACAATCACAGAAGAAAGAAGCGTTTCAACTGAAACGCGGCAGAAAGAAACGGCCACGCTCGTGTCCGGCATCGTCGATGCGGACGACCGCCGCGGCTACCTGCGGACGGCCGGCTACCGCCGGTCCTCCGGCGACATTCCGCTCACCCAGGGCCAGCTGAAGCAGTTCGGCCTGCGCAAGGGCGACCTGATCGAGGGCACCGGCCGGCCGGGCAAGACGCTGGTCAGCGTCGATACCGTCAACGGGCTGCCTGCGGCCGAGGCCGGCGGCCGGCGCCGCTTCGACGATCTCACCCCCATCTACCCCAACCAGCGGTTCCGCCTCGAAGACGGCGACCCGTCGCCCACCGCGCGGATCATCGACCTGGTCTCCCCTATCGGCAAGGGCCAGCGCGGCCTCATCGTCGCCCCGCCCAAGGCCGGCAAGACCACCGTCCTGAAGACGATCGCGCACGCGATCGCTACCGCCTATCCCGAGGTGCACCTCATGCTCGTGCTGGTCGGCGAGCGGCCTGAAGAGGTCACCGACCTGCGCCGCTCGGTACGCGGCGAGGTCATCTCATCCACTTTCGACCAGTCCCCCGCCGACCACGTCCGCGCCGCGGAACTGGCCATCGAGCGCGCCAAGCGGCTCGCCGAACTCGGCCGCGACGTCGTCGTCATGCTCGACTCGCTCACCAGGCTCGGCCGCGCCTATAACCTGGCCGCACCCGCCAGCAGCCGCACCCTCAGCGGCGGTGTCGCCGCGTCCGCGCTGCAGCCGCCCCGCCAGTTCCTCGGCGCCGCGCGCTGCCTGGAAGAAGGCGGCTCGCTGACCATCCTGTCCACCGCCCTGATCGACACCGGTTCGCAGCTCGACAACGTGCTGTTCGAGGAGTTCAAGGGCACCGGCAACATGGAGCTGCGGCTGCGCCGCGACCTGGCAGAGAAGCGGATCTTCCCCGCGATCGATCCGGTGCCGTCCGGCACCCGCCGCGAGGACCTGCTAATGGGTCCCGACGAGCACGCCGCGGTGGTCAGCCTGCGCCGGGCGCTCGCCGCCCTGGATACCCAGCACGCCGTCGAGCTGCTGCTGGAGAAAACCGCTCTTCCGAACGAACAGCTGCTCCGCCAGGTGCACGCATCGCGGTAACGCGCCGGTCGGCACGGCCCTGGTGAGGCGCACCTCCTCCTCGTCGAAGCCAAGCGCGGCGTAGAAGGCACGCGCGCCGGTGTTGCGCGCTCCCGTGTGCAGCGTCAGGTTGACCAGGCCGTGCTCCCGCGCCCAGCCTTCGGCCGCCTCGATGAGCGCGCTCCCGATCCCGCGTCTCGCCGCGTGCTCCGCGACGGCGAGCTCGCCGATGTAACCGTCCCGCTCGCCGGTGAAGTGCCGGCTCGGCCTGACGCTGATGACGCCCGCGATCGCGTCCCCGTCCGCGGCGACGAAGACGGTTCCGTCACCCGCCGCCGCCCCCGCGAGCGAGTCCGCCAGCCACCGCCGGCCAGCGGTGCGCGCCTCATTCTGGTCCCGCCATGGCGCCACCCCCTCGCCAAGCCTCGGGGCCAGCGCGAAAATCGCTTCCTTGTCAGCGTCCGACGCAGGCCGGATGCTGATGCCCGAGTTGTCCATACCGCTAGCCTCACATGCCGGCCCGCCCTTAAAAAAGCGCGCTCTGGCAGGCCAGCAGATGCACTTAGGAGCAGAACCCTACGCTTTTCTTGCTGTTATCCGCGTTCTGGCGTAGTTTTCTGCTCCTATGTGGGCGGCCACGGGTTACCACGGGACCTGGGTGCCGTCCCAGGAGAGGAACTGGCCGGTGGGGCCGTCGTCGGGGAGAAGCGCCAGGTAGACGGCGCCGGCCGCGGCCTCGGCTGGGTCGCCGCCGCTGGCGGCGGCGACCGGGTTGAGTCCGGTGCGGCGCAGGCCGGGGGCCAGCGCGTTCACCTTGAAGCCATCGGCCGCCAGAGCGTGGGAGTAGAAGATCGTCAGCGCGTTGAGCGCCGCCTTGGAAGAGCGGTAGGCGGCGAAGCCGCCGGCGGCGCGGCCGCCGGCCAGGGTGAGCGAGCCGGTGCTGCTGGAGATGTTCACGATCCGGGGATGCGCGGACTGGCGCAGCGCCGGGAGGAAGGCGTTCGTCACCCCCACGACGCCGAACACGTTCGTCTCGTACACCCAGCGGAAGCTTTCGACGGTCTCCTTGTCCGGGGTCTTGTCGTCCAGCGAGATGCCGGCGTTGTTGACCAGGATGTCCAGGGCGGGGACCTGGTTCGCGGCGGCGGCGATGCTGGCTGCGTCGGTCACGTCGAGCATCAGCGGCTTGGTGCCGCCGCCGATCTCCGCCACCGCGCGCTCGCCGCGCCCGGCGTCCCGTGATGCCGCGTAGACGGTCAGGCCCGCGGCTGCGAGCTGGCGGGCGATCTCCTTGCCGATCCCTGTGTTGGCACCGGTCACCAGTGCGATCGAGTTGTCCATGGTTCGATGGTGCCCGCGACGGGCCAGGGTATCCAGCACCTTATACGCTAACGACAGCGGATCACCGGCCGTCGCGGCGCAATTGCGTGTGACGAGTACCTTTGTTCGCGAGGTGCGGCACAATGCCTACGCGGCACCGCGGGATAGGGTACGCTTCCGCCCGAGTGCGTTAACCGGCCGACCTACGGCACATTTACTGGAATGACAGACATTAGCTCAGATACGCAGGGACGATTCCGGCTCCGGGGCCGGGTGCCGGCACATTGCGGCGATTTTTACGAGAGTGAACCCGAGGCGGAAATAGGCGCGCGGAGGCGACTATTCCACACCATCGCAGGTCCTTTTCCGCGGGATTTTTCTAGCAAGAAGAACGTGCCCGGTCCCCTGCCGAAATACGGCGGCCGGGGGCCGGGCACACGCGCGCGTTATCCCGAGAGAACCCCCCCGAATTCCCGGAGGAAATACGCGCTCCTACGCTACGCAGCCAGAAGGGTGGGATCCGGTTACGTGCGGCACGAAGGCCACGATACTCGCGGCCTGTCTAGCTGTCTAGTCAACTCGACAGGATCTTACGCAATTGCGCAGAAGGTCGAATGACCGGTAACGACGCGCCGCGTATGCGGGTCGACTACGAGTCAGGCGAGAAGGTCTACCTGCAGATCGCGCGCGCCATCCGCGACCGGATCATCAGCGGCGAACTGCCGGTCGGGGCGCAGATCCCGAGCGGCAACCAGATGAAGCAGGAATGGGGCGTCAACCGGCTCACCGGCGCCCAGGCGGTCGAGGAACTCCGCAAGGCCGGCCTGGTCGTAACCAGGCCGGGCGTCGGCACGTTCGTGGCCGCGATGCCGGTCTTGCAGGTCGTCGTGCTCCGGCCCGGCGACCGGCTCATCGCCCGGATGCCCTCCGAGGAGGAGCGAGAACGGCTGAGTACCGGGCACATCACCCCGGTGCTCATCGTGACCCGCGCCGATGGCCGCGTCGAGGCCTACAACGCGGCCGTCACGGTGATGACGACGGAGACCGAAGGAGCGTAACCGCCGGTCCCGCGCCGCCCCACCGGCCAGGAGCTGGGGGACGGGATCGAGAGTAGCCCCGGTACGTTCTGGATCACCGGCTTCTTCCGCGGTGCTGGCCTGCACCATCGCGCCATCCTCAGCCACCGCGTCAGCGACCGCGGCATCCGCAACCACCGTCGCGGGAGCGTGGTCATCGTGCACGTAGTGCTTGCCGCGCAGCAGCGAGGCGACGGCGGCGATCAGGCAGGCCGCGATCGCGAAGTCGAACGCGACGGACAGGCCCGCGTGGAACGGGGCGGAGATCAGGCTCGGGAAGAAGGAGTGGCCGGTCAGGTAGGCCGCGTTGCTGGCCGGCAGCTTGGTGAGCACCGGGCCGAGCAGCATCTGGATCGGGTTGTAGCCGAGCAGCGCCGCGAACATGACCGCGGTCGGCGGCAGGTGCGACACCCGGGCGGCGTCCGCGGCGGGCACGCCGTGGGCGGTCAGGCCGGTGAACAGGTGGCTGGTCAGCGACGAGGACAGGCCGAGGATGATCAGGCTGAAGAAGATGCCGATCGACAGCACCATGGACGAGTTCTGGAACGTGGCCGACATGCCGGCGCCGACGCCGCGGCGGCTGGCCGGCAGCGAGTTCATGATGCCGGCCCGGTTCGGTGAGGCGAACAGGCCCATGCCGACGCCGTTGAGGAACAGGATGGCGGCGAACTCCGGATAGCTGAAGTTCACCGGCAGCATCTCGAGCAGCAGGAACGACAGGGCCGCGACCAGCATGCCGCCGGTGGCGAACGGACGGGCGCCGAACCTGTCGGACAGGTAGCCGGAGACCGGGCCTGCCACCAGGAAGCCGACGGTGAGCGGGAGCATCGCGATGCCGGCCCACAGCGGGGTGTCCGCAAAGTTGTAACCGTGCATCGGCAGGTAGATGCCCTGCAGCCAGATGATGAGGATGAACATCAGGCCGCCGCGGCCGAGGCCGGACAGCAGGGACGCCACGTTGCCGGCGGTGAACGGGCGGATCTTGAACAGCGAGAGCCGGAACATCGGTTCGGCGACCTTGGTCTCGATGTAGCAGAACGCGATCAGCACCGCGATCCCGCCGAAGATCAGCGACAGCACGAGCGGGCTCGTCCAGCCCATCACGTGGCCGCCGTAGGGCTGGATCCCGTAGGTGATGCCGACGAGGACGGCGATCAGGCCGGCGGCGAAGGTCAGGTTGCCCCACCAGTCAAGCTTGGCGGGCCTGCGCACGCCGAGTTCCTTGAGCTTGAGGTAGGACCAGACCGTACCGAGCACGCCAACCGGGACCGAGACGAGGAAGACCAGCCGCCAGTCGACCGGGCCGAGCAGCCCGCCGAGGACCAGGCCGATGAAGCTGCCCGCGATGCCGGCCACCTGGTTGAGGCCGAGCGCCATGCCGCGCTGATTGGCGGGGAAGGCGTCGGTGAGGATCGCGCTCGAGTTGGCTATCAGCATCGCGCCGCCGACGCCCTGGAAGATCCGCATCGTGATCAGGTACCAGCCCGCGGCGCTGCCGCTCAGCCAGCTGACCGACAGCAGGATCGAGAACAGCGCGAAGATGGCGAAGCCCATGTTGAACATGCGGACGCGGCCGAACATGTCGCCGAGGCGGCCGAAGCTCACCACGAGCACGGCGGTGACGACGAGGAAGCCCATGATCATCCACAGCAGGATCGTGGTGTTGCCGGGCTGGAGGGGGTTGATGCCGATGCCGCGGAAGATGTCGGGCAGGGCGATCAGCATGATGGACGAGTTGATGGTCGCCATCAGGACGCCGAGCGTGGTGTTCGACAAGGCGATCCACTTGTAGCGCGAACCGACTGCGGGCTGGGCGGCGTTGATGGTGGCGGTAGTGGCGGCGGTCGAGGCGGACGGCACTGCTCGGTTCCTCCATGGCGAGGGTGCTTCAAAAGATTAGTTGCTTGATGCGAACTAATCATAACTCAGTTTTGTTCCCGCGTCTGGTTGGATGATCGGATGAGCCTGCCGCTGTCGTTCACGCCCGTACTGTCGTCGCCGTCCCTGCTCGCGCCGCCGGTGTATGCCGCGCTGCGCGAGTGGCCGTTCGCGGACGAGGTGCGCGTCGCGGCGATCGACCCGGCGCTGTCCGATACGGCGGCGTTCTGCGAGCGATACGGCGTGGCGCCCGAGGAGTCCGCGAACTGCGTGGTGATCGCGGGGCGCCGCGGCGGCGAGACCTCCTACGCCGCGTGCATGGTGGCGGCGACCACCCGGGCCGACGTCAACGGGGTGGTGCGGCGGCACATGGGGGTGCGGAAGGCCTCGTTCGGACCGGTGGATGAGATCACGGCGCTGACCGGGATGGAGTACGGCGGGATCACGCCGATCGGGCTGCCAGGGCAGTGGCCGGTGCTGGTCGACGCGGACGTGGCGAAGCTCGCCGTGGCGGTCATCGGCTCGGGGATCCGCGGGTCGAAGCTGTGGCTGCCCGGGCGGCTGCTGGCCGAGCTGCCGGGCGCCGAAGTACTCTCCGGGCTAGGCGTCTGATCCCTGTCCTGATTGCCCTGGTTTGACAGGGGGGAATGAGAACAGGCATCCTGGGGTTCGTCAGGTTAGACACCTCGTTCGGTGAGGCGTCTTCACGGACACAGGCCACTGATCCCAACCGTCGAGAGACGCTCCGGATCAGGACACCTCTCCCCGGCCTAAGGGGTGAGGCCAAGTGGCTGCGCAAGCGACTGAGTTTCAGAACCAAGGGTCGCGCTACGCCGTGGAGTGCCAAAGCTCTTACGAGAGAGGTGGGATCGGCCGCGTTTCCCGCGGCGACTCGACGGTGCCTCTCGTCTGGTGTCGTGTGTTCTGGTGCGCTACGGCGCCACGGACGAAGGGAGGCGTGCGATGGACTCTGATAGTCCGGGCCGAAGTTGGCCCTTTCCGCCGCTATCCCTGTCAGCTCCTAGCACACGCTGACCGCCCGCTTTCCCTGGCTGACTAGCCGGCTTGGCTAACTAACCGCCTGCCGCCGTATCGTGGCGGTCCTGCTGCGGGCGGTGGTTACGCGTGTGCCTCAATCCCGCTTTGGTGCAAAGCGTGAAAGGGGTGAACCTCCGTGACTGCAGTAGATGTAGATGTCCGTCCCTCGGCGGTGCTCGACGACGCGCACGTCGGCGACATCCGCGGCGCCCTCGGCACGATCGCCGTCGGCGACCACGCCGCCCGCACGACCCTGTCCGCCAAGCTGAAGACGCTGCTGGCGATCGTCGGGCCCGGGCTGATCGTCATGGTCGGCGATAACGACGCCGGCGCATTCTCGACCTACGGGCAGGCCGGGCAGAACTACGGCACCCGCCTGCTGTGGACGCTGCTGCTGCTGATCCCCGTGCTGTACGTCAACCAGGAGATGGTGCTCCGCCTCGGCGCGGTTACCGGCGTCGGGCACGCGCGGCTGATCATGGCCAGGTTCGGCAGGCTCTGGGGCACGTTCGAGGTCATCGACCTGTTCCTGCTCAACGGGCTGACGATCGTGACCGAGTTCATCGGCATCACGCTGGCGGCCAGCTATCTCGGGGTGCCGAAGGTCGCAGCCGTGCTCTTCGCGGCCGGCGTGATCATCGCCACCGCGTTCACCGGCAGCTTCCGCGCGTTCGAGCGCGTCGCGATGACGTTCTGCGCCGGCTCGCTGCTGCTCATCCCGCTGTACCTGATGGTGCACCCCTCCGGCAGCCAGATGATGCGCGGGTTCACCGATCCCGGACTGCCCGGCGGCGCGGGCGGCGGCGGCATGGCCGCCGTGATGCTGCTGGTGGTCGGCATCGTCGGCACCACCGTCGCGCCCTGGCAGCTGTTCTTCCAGCAGTCCTACGTGATCGACAAGCGGATCACGCCGCGGTTCATCAAGTACGAGAAGGCCGACCTCTGGATCGGCATCGCGGTCGTAGTGCTCGGCGCGGCCGCGCTGATGGGCGCCACCGCCGCCGCGTTCGCGGGCACCGGGGCGGCCGGGCACTTCACCGACTCCGCCGGGCTCGCGCACGGCGTCGCCTTGTACGCGGGGCGCGTGGCCGGAGCGCTGTTCGCCGTCGCGCTGCTCGACGCGGCCATCATCGGCGCGTTCGCCGTCTCGCTGTCGTCGGCCTACGCCATCGGCGACGTGCTCGGCATGAAGCACTCGCTGCACCGCGGCGTCGGCCAGGCCAAGGGCTTCTACGCCCTCTACGCCGCGCTGATCGGCGGCGCCGCCACGATCGTGCTCATCCCCGGCAGCCCGCTCGGGCTGATCACCGAGGGCGTGCAGGTGCTGGCCGGGGTGCTGCTGCCCGCGGCCACGGTCTTCCTGCTCATGCTGTGCAACGACAAGGCGGTGCTCGGCCCCTGGGTCAACAGCCCGAAGACCAACGCGTTCACCTCGGTCGTCATCGCGGCGCTCGTCACGCTGTCGATCGTGCTGGTCGCGTCGGTGATGTTCCCGGCGATCACGGCCACCCAGATCATCGCGATCGTGGCGGGCTGCGCGGCCGTCGCGGTGACGTCGGCCGGCTGGCTGGGCATCCAGGGCATCCGGCGCCGCGGGCGGTCCGGGCCTTCGGACGCCGACGACTCCGTACCGGCCGACCGGATGATGTGGCGGATGCCGCCGCTCGCCGAGCTGGCAGTGCCGAAGATCACCGGCGCCCGCCGGGTCGGCCTCATCGCGCTGCGCGGCTACCTGGCGGTCGCGATGGTCATGGTTGTCCTCAAGGTTGTCCTGATGGCCGTGGCACACTGAGTGCCATGACCGACGCTGCCGGGCCGCTACCCGGGTCGCTGCCGGAGCCTCTGACCGGGGTACGGGTTGTGGAGCTGGCGGGGATCGGGCCGGGACCGTTCTGCGGGATGCTGCTGGCCGATCTCGGCGCGGAGGTGATCCGGGTGGACCGGCCGGGCGGGCCGCCGTCGCCCGTCCCGCTGGACAAGGACGTCACCAGCCGCGGAAAGCGGCGGATCGTGGTCGACCTGAAGCACCCGCGCGGCGCCGAGGTCGTGCTGCGGCTCGCGGCGTCCTCCGATGCCCTCATCGAGGGTTACCGCCCCGGCGTCGCGGAACGTCTCGGGGTCGGGCCCGCCGACAGCCTCGCCCGCAACCCGCGGCTCGTCTACGGCCGGATGACCGGCTGGGGGCAGGACGGGCCGCTTTCCGGGTCAGCCGGGCACGACATCGCCTACATCGCGGTCACCGGGGCGCTGCACGCGATCGGCCGGGCCGGCGGCCCGCCGCAGGTGCCGGTGAACTACCTCGGCGACTTCGGCGGCGGCGCGCTGTTCCTCGCGCTCGGCGTGGTGGCGGGGTTGTTTTCCGCGCGACAGACCGGGCACGGGCAGGTGGTCGACGCCGCGATCGTCGACGGCACGGCGGTGCTCCAGGCGATGACCTACGGGCTGCTGGCCGACGGCGCGTGGACGGACGAGCGGGGCGTGAACCGGCTGGACACCGGCGCGCCGTTCTACGACGTGTACGCGACGTCCGACGGGTCGTACATGGCGGTGGGCGCGCTCGAGCCGCAGTTCTACGCCGAGTTCACCCGGCTGCTCTTCGCCCCTGACGGGCTGCCCGCCGATCTGCCGGCGCAGTACGACCGCGCGGGGTGGCCCTCGCTGCGGGAGCGGTTCGCGGCGAGGTTCGCGGAACGCTCCGCCGATCAGTGGGCAAAGATCTTCTCCGGAACGGACGCGTGCGTCGTCCCGGTCCGCACCATGACCGAAGCCCCGGCCGACCCCCAGCTCGCGGCGCGCGGCACGTTCGTGACCGTTGACGGACTGGTCCAGCCCGCGCCCGCGCCGCGCTTCTCCCCGGTGCCGGGCAGCGCCCCGATCGCCGCGCTGCCGGCAGGCCGGATTGCCCGCCCCGGCGCGCACACCCGCGAGGTCCTCACCGCCGTGGGCTTCGACGACGTAGACGACCTGCTCGCCTCCGGCGCAGTCTGGCAAGCGTAGCGGCTTCGCCGCTTCTTGAGGGTTAGAGGAGTTCGAGGATGGTGGCGTTGGCTTGGCCGCCGCCTTCGCACATGGTCTGGAGGCCGTAGCGGATGCCGTTGTCGCGCATGTGGTGGATGAGCGTGGTCATGATGCGGGCGCCGCTGCCGCCGAGGGGGTGGCCGAGCGCGATCGCGCCGCCGTTGGGGTTGAGCGCCTTGGGGTCAGCGCCGATTTCGGCCAGCCAGGCGAGCGGAACGGGCGCGAACGCCTCGTTCACCTCGAACGCGCCGATCTCGTCGGGCCGCAGGCCGCTCTTGCGCAATGCCTTCTGCGTCGCGGGAATGGGCGCCGTCAGCATGATCACCGGGTCGTCGGCGGCGAGCACCGCGGTGTGCACGCGGGCGACCGGGGTCAGGCCGAGTTCGCGCGCCTTGTCGGTGGTCGTCATCAGCAGGGCGGCCGCGCCATCGCTGATCTGCGAGCTGTTGCCGGCGTGGATCACGCCGTCCGGCTTGAACGCGGGCTTGATCTGAGCGAGCTTCTCAAGCGTCGAGCCACGCCGGACGCCTTCGTCGGTGTCCATCACCGTACCGTCGTCCAGCTTGACCGGGACAATCTGCCCTGCGAACCTGCCCTCGTCGATGGCGGCCGCCGCCTTCTGGTGCGAGGCGAGGGAGTACTCATCGAGCTGGGTGCGGGACAGGCCCCAGCGTTCGGCGATCATCTCGGCGCCGATTCCCTGGTTCGGTGGCACCCCCTTGAAGAGGGTCTCGAGCCCCGATCCTGACGGGTTCGCCGTCCCTCGTGACGACCCCATCGGGACGCGGCTCATCGACTCGACGCCGCCCGCCACCACCACGTCGTACTGGCCGCTGACCAGGCCCGCGGCGGCGAAGTGCACCGACTGCTGGCTCGACCCGCACTGCCGGTCCACCGTCACGCCCGGCACGCTGAGCGGCCAGCCGGCGGCGAGCACAGCGTTGCGAGCGATGTCGAACGTCTGCTCGCCGAACTGGCTGACACAGCCCCAGATCACGTCGTCCACCACGGCCGGGTCGGCCCCTGAGCGCTCCGCGAGCACCTGCAGCACGTGCGCCGACAGGTCTACCGGGTGCACCCCGGACAGCGCACCGTTCCGCTTTCCTACCGCCGTCCGAACCGCCGCCACGATCACCGCATCGCGCACCGTGCCGCCTCCTTCACCTCGTCATCTCGCTACCTACCTGCCTACCATGCCCCGACGCATTTGCCGAGTTACGAGCCGAAACGGATGGAGCACGGAATGGCATATGCGTAGATACAGGACAGCGAGGGGCTGGAGAGTCGCAGGTGGCGGCGGTTAGCGACTTCTTAAGAGAGTCGTTACTGAATACAGAGGGAACTTCGGGGCAATCGACGCTGGATCCCGTGACATCCTGGCAGCTATGGCAGGAAGGCACCGAGATCAACGGGTGGAATCTCACGTTCCTGGCGCTTCGAAGGTCCCCGCGGTTAAGCCGTACTTCTGGATCGTGAAGCTGCTGACGACCGCGATGGGCGAGGCGGTGTCAGACTGGGTGGTGCTTGACGTCAACAGGTACCTCGGCGTGGTCCTGGGCTTCGCCGTGTTCGCGGTCGCGATCGTGTGGCAGTTCCGGACGCCGCGGTACCAGACCTGGCCGTACTGGACCGCGGTGTCGATGGTGGCGGTGTTCGGCACGATGGCCGCCGACGTCATGCACGTCGTGCTGGGGCTGCCGTACATGGTGTCGGCCGTGTTCTACGCGGTTTGCCTGACCGTCACGTTCGTGATCTGGTACCTGTCCGAGCGGACGCTCGACATCCACTCGATCGTCACACCGCGCCGCGAGGTGTTCTACTGGCTCGCGGTGATCTTCACGTTCGCCATGGGCACGGCGCTCGGCGACCTGTTCGCGACCACCTTCCATCTGGGGTACCTGGCCTCGGCGTTCGTGTTCACCGCGTTGATTTGCGTGCCGCTCGTCGCGTGGCGGCTTGGCGCCAACCCCGTGCTGACGTTCTGGGTGGCTTACATCCTGACGCGACCGATCGGGGCGTCGTTCGCAGACTTCTTCGGGATGCCGAAGGACATCAGCGGCATGGGGTTCGGGCACGGGGCTGTGTCGATTGTGACGCTGATCCTGGTCGTCGCGTCCGTCGCTTACCTGTCGCGATCCGGGATCGACCAGCCGGAGGAGGCATCGCCGGCCGGAACCGCCGCCCCCGGTTACGCGGTCAGGCAGGGCTAGGCGCCCGGCGCAGCACCTGCAGGCTGCGGGCGGCGACGATCACCTTGGCGCCTGCCTCCTGAGGCTCGCCTGGGCCCCTGTGGTCCGCGGTGTCGAACTCGGTCACCCAGCGCTTGCCCCAGTCACCGCCGGGCAGCACGAAGCTGACGTCGCCGTGGTCGCCGTTGAACAGCAGCAGGAAGCTGTCGTCGGTCAGCCGGTGCCCCCGCGGGTCGGGGTCGGGCAGGGCCAGGCCGTTGAGGAAGACGCCGAGGGACTTGGCGTATCCCGTCTCCCAGTCCTCGTCCTCCATCTCCACGCCGTCCGGCCGGAACCAGCCGATGTCCGACAGCGTGGACCTCGAGCCGATGACGGGCTCACCCTCGAAGAAGCGACGGCGGGTGAAGACCGGGTGCTCGCGCCGGAAGGCGACGAGCTGGGCGCAGAATTCCATGAAGTCCTCGTCCGCGTTCTCCCAGTCCACCCAGGACAGCTCGTTGTCCTGGCAGTAGGCGTTGTTGTTGCCCCGCTGGGAGTGGCCGAACTCGTCCCCGTGCCGCAGCATCGGCACGCCCTGGCTCAGCAGCAGCGTCGCCATCATCGCGCGGCGGCGGCGGGCGCGGATCTCGTTGACCCTGACGTCATCGGTCGGGCCTTCGACGCCGCTGTTCCACGAGCGGTTGTCGTCGGCGCCGTCCCGGTTGTCCTCGCCGTTCGCCTCGTTGTGCTTGTGATCGTAGGAGACCAGGTCGGTGAGCGTGAACCCGTCGTGGGCGGTGACGAAGTTGACGCTGGCGTGCGGCCGGCGGCCCGTCCGGCCGTACAGGTCCGAACTGCCGGTCAGCCGGTAGGCGAAGTCCCCCAGGGACTGGTTGGCGCCGCGCCAGTAGTCGCGGACGCCGTCCCGGTACAGGCCGTTCCACTCCGACCAGAGGGTGGGGAAGTTGCCCACCTGGTAGCCGCCCTCGCCGAGGTCCCACGGCTCGGCGATGAGCTTGACCTGGCTGACGACGGGATCGATCTGGATGAGATCGAAGAACGCCGACAGCCGGTCGACCTGGTGGAACTGCCGTGCCAGGCTGGCGGCGAGGTCGAAGCGAAACCCGTCCACGTGCATCTCGCTCACCCAGTACCGCAGCGAGTCGATGATCAGCTGCAGCACGTGCGGCTGCCGCATGTTGAGCGTGTTCCCGGTGCCTGTGGTGTCGAAGTAGTAGCGTCCGCCGTCGGCCAGCAGGTAGTACGCCGGGTTGTCGATGCCCTTGAACGACAGCATCGGGCCGAGCTGGTTGCCCTCCGCGGTGTGGTTGTAGACCACATCGAGGATGACCTCGATGCCGGCCTCGTGCATGGTCTTCACCAGGTACTTGAACTCGGAGACGACCTGTTCGACGCCCCACGCCGAATAATCGCTGTGCGGGGCAAGAAAGCCGATCGAGTTGTATCCCCAGTAGTTCCGCAGGCCGCGCTCCACCAGATGCTGGTCGTGCACGAAGTGATGGACCGGCATCAGCTCGACCGCGGTGACGCCGAGCCGCTGCAAGTGCTCTATGACGGCGGGGTGCGCCATGCCCGCGTACGTGCCCTTCAGGTCGTCGGGGACCTCGGGGTGGCGCATGGTGAGGCCCTTGACGTGGGCCTCGTACACCACGGTCTCGTGCCACGGGATGCGCAGCTGCCGGTCGTCGCCCCACTCGAACCACGGGTTGGTGACCACCGCCAGCGGCACGAACGGCGAGCTGTCCGCGTCGTAGCGTTTCCTGTCGTCACCGCCGAGCGGGTAACCGTAAACGGCGGGGTCCCACCGGACCTCACCGTCGATCGCGGTGGCGTAGGGATCGAGCAGCAGCTTGGCCGGGTTGCACCGCAGGCCGTTCTCCGGGTCGTGCGGGCCGTGGACGCGGTAGCCGTAGCGCTGCCCGTGGCCGATGCCCGGCAGGAAGCAGTGCCACACATAGCCGTCGACCTCGGTCATGTCCAGCCGCTCTTCCGCGGAGCCGCTCTCGTCGAACAGGCATAGCTCGACTCGCTCGGCTACCTCGGAAAACAGGGTGAAGTTCGTCCCGATGCCGTCGTAGGTGGCGCCGAGCGGATACGGCCGGCCCGGCCACATGTCGCGTCCCATGGTCTCCATCTGCCCCAGCGCGTCCGGACATACCACGGACCCCGACTTTTCACTCATTTTAGGGCAGCTGGCTACGCTGCGGCGTCAAAAGCTGCCCGTCAGCCGACGACGTCGGTGATGGCGTTCTGTTCCTGCGCGTCAAGCTCGATGCTCGCGGCCGCGATGTTCTGCGCCACGTGCTCGGCCGAGCCGGACCCGGGGATCGGCAGGATCTGCGGCGACCTGGCCAGCAGCCAGGCGATCGCGATCTCGCGCGGGCTCACGCCGTGCCGCTCCGCCGCCGTGCGGATCGGCACGTTGTCGGACTCGCTGATCGGCGCCCACGGCAGGAACACGCGGCTTTCCTGCTCGCACAGGTCCACCATCGTCTCCGAGGAACGGTCGGTGACGTTGTAGCGGTTCTGCACCGACACCACCGGCGTGATCGCCTCGGCCTCGCGCAGTTGCCGTTCGTCGAAGTTCGACACGCCGATGTGCCGGATCTTGCCCTCCGCCTTCAGCTCGGCGAGCGTCCCGATCGACTCCGCGAGCGGCACCTTCGGGTCGGGCCGGTGGAGCTGGTACAGGTCGATCCTGTCCACGCGCAGCCGGCGCAGGCTGCCCTCGCAGACGCTGCGCAGGTGCTCGGGACGGCCGTCGGGCACCCATCTGCCCGGGCCGGGCCGCACCTGGCCGCCCTTGGTCGCGATGACCAGGTCGTCGGGGTACGGGTACAGGGTCTCGGCGATCAGCTCCTCGCTGACGTCCGGCCCGTAGGAGTCGGCGGTGTCGATGAAGTTGACGCCGAGCTCGACCGCCCGGCGCAGGGCCGCCTTGGCGCGCTCCCGGTCCGGTGGCGGGCCCCAGACCCCCTGCCCGGTGATCCGCATCGCGCCGAATCCCAGCCGGTTCACCGTCAGGTCGCCGCCGACGTCGATCTTTCCGGCGGCCTCCGCTGTCGGCCGGTCGCTCATGGCACGCTCCTTCCGTTCGCTGACTCCGCTGCCCCGCTGCCTCCGCAGGGCAGCCTTCCCGGCGGGACACGGCGCACACATCCCGGATCCGGCTAGTCCCTATGATCCCCGGGGGTGTCGCACGGCCGCCGCGGAGGGCATCGTAAAGGGATGGACAACCGCCTGCGCTTCATGGCCGACCTCATAGCACCGCTCACCGTGCCGCCGGGCAGCACCGTCAAGCTGAGCAGGGACCACGATCCCGGCTACACCGGCCAGGTGACCAAGGACCAGGCCGCGGCCCTGCTCGCGGACGGCACGCAGCTCCTCGCCGACTACCAGGACCGGCTCGCCGCCCAGGACACGTACGGCGTCCTGCTGGTGCTGCAGGGCATCGACGCGGCGGGCAAGGACGGCACGATCAAGCACGTGATGAGCGGGGTGAATCCCCAGGCGGTCCAGGTCACCTCCTTCAAGCAGCCGTCGGCCGATGAGCTGAACCACGACTACCTGTGGCGGTGCCAGCGGGCGCTACCCGGCCGCGGCTGGATCGGCATCTTCAACAGGTCGCACTACGAAGAGGTGCTCGTCGTGCGGGTGCACCAGAACCTGCTGGCCGCCGAGCGGATGCCCGACCCTGGCGGCCACGACGTCTGGGAGCGGCGCTACCGGGAGATCAACGACTGGGAACGGTACCTGACCGACAACGGCATCCGCCTGGTCAAGGTCATGCTCAACCTGTCCAAGCGGGAACAGGCCAAGCGCTTCCTCAAGCGGATCGACCACCCGGAGAAGAACTGGAAGTTCTCCCCCAGCGACATCAGCGAGCGGCAGCACTGGGACGCCTACCAGCGGGCCTTCGATGCGATGCTGAGTCACACCAGCACGGACTGGGCGCCATGGCATGTGGTACCCGCGGACCACAAATGGTTCAGCCGGCTCGCGACCGCGGCGGTCCTGGTGCGGGCGCTGGACGCGATCGACCCGCGCTACCCTGCCGCGGATCCCGCGGTGCGCGGCGAGATGCTGCAGGCCAGGGACGAACTGCGGGCCGAGCTAGCGGCGGAGAAGGCCGGCGCCGCCTAAGGCGGCGCCAATTGGGATGCGATGGCCGCCTGGCTTCGGTTTGCCTGGCGGCAGGACGGGCAGGTGAATGGCCATGTTCGAGGCCGAAAACATCCGCGACTGGCGGGACCATGACGTGGTGGATCCCGACGGCAAGAAAATCGGGATACTCGAAGCCGTCTACGTGGACACAGGCACCGATCAGCCTGCGTTCGCCTCGATCAGGATCGGGATGATCGGCCGACACCGGCTGACCTTCGTGCCGCTGGACCGGGCGACGGTGTCGCCGGCCGCGGTGCGGGTGGCCTACACGAAGGGCCAGGTCAAGGGCGCGCCGGAGATCGATACCGATGGCGAGCTTGTCGCCACCGACGAGCCGAAGCTGTTCGAGCACTACGGCCTGGCCTACCAGCCCGGCGCCGGCGGCGAGCGCCAGCTGGCCAGGCGCTAGGGGGTTTCGATGGTCTTGTTCCTGCTGCTCATCATCGCGGCCATCGCGCTGGGGATCGTCGGAGCGGTGGTCAAGGGGCTGCTGTACCTGCTGATCATCGGCGTGGTGATCTTCCTGTGCTCCTTCATCCTGCTCGGTGCCAGGTCGCGCCGCCGGAGGCCGGTCCGCTAGTACGCTGCGGGCATGACCGACCCTAGCGACGACCAGAACGTTCAGATCCGGCTCGCTTCCCGGCCCAACGGGCGGCCGAGCGCGGAGAACTTCACGCTCACCGCGGCGCCGGTTCCGTCCCCAGGGGACGGGCAGGTGCTCATCCGCACCCGGTACCTGTCGCTCGATCCGTACATGCGCGGCCGGATGAGCGACGCCCCGTCCTACGCGCCGCCGACGGAGGTGGGCGCCGTCATGGTCGGCGGCACCGTCGGCGAGGTGGTCGCGTCGCGCGCCGCCGGGCTGTCCCCCGGCGACGTCGTGCTCGCCTATACCGGCTGGCAGAAGTACGGTGTGCAGCGGGCGGGCGCGGTCAGGAAGCTCGACCCCGCCGCCGCGCCGGTCACGACCGCGCTCGGCGTGCTCGGCATGCCGGGGTTCACCGCTTATGCCGGGCTGACCCAGATCGGCCAGCCGCAGCCGGGCGAGACCGTCGTCGTCGCGGCCGCCAGCGGTCCCGTCGGGGCGACGACCGGGCAGCTGGCGAAGATCTTCGGCGCCCGTGCGATCGGCGTCGCCGGCGGGCCGGAGAAGGTGGCCTACCTGAAGGAGATCGGCTTTGACGCGGCGATCGACCACCGCTCCCCCGACTTCAAGGCGCAGCTGGCCGCTGCCGCTCCCGACGGCGTGGACGTGTACTTCGAGAACGTCGGCGCGCACGTGTGGGACGCGGTGTTCCCGCTGCTCAACGACTTCGCGCGGATCCCGGTGTGCGGGCTCATCGGGCACTACAACGCCACCGAGCTGCCCGAGGGACCGGACCGGACCCCCGTGCTGATGTCGGCGATCTTGCGCAAGCGGCTCACGCTGCGCGGCTTCATCCAGACGGAGTTCGTCGCGGAGCTGATGGGCGAGTTCCTCGAGCGCGCGAGCGGCTGGGTGCGGGACGGGTCGCTGCGGTACAAGGAAGACATCGTGGACGGGCTTGAGAACGCCCCTGACGCATTCATCGGCATGCTGGACGGCAGGAACTTCGGCAAGCTCCTGATCCGGGTGAGCTGACCGGGCCCCGCGGCCGCCATACCCGGATCAGGACGCGCTGGTCGACGGCGCGGATGAGGCCGACGGGCTCGAGCCGCTCGCCGACGCGGTGGCGGTCGGCGACGTGGTGGTCGGCGTCGGGGTCGGCGACGTGGTGGTCGGCGTCGGGGTCGGCGACGTGGTGGTCGGCGTCGGAGTCGGCGACGTGGTGGTCGTCGCGGCCGTGGACGCGTGCGTGGCCGGGGACGTGGTGGCCGGCTGGGTTGTCGTCGCGTGCGATGACGGGCTCGCCGACGCCTTCGGGTGCTTGGTGGCGGTCGGCGGGGCGGAGGCTGACGCGCTCGTGGCGGCGGCCGTGGGCGAGGAGAGGTCCGCCGCCGGCCGGGACTGGGTCGGCGTGTGCCCGTGCGAGCCGAGGGCGAAGGCCGCCCCGGCGCCGCCGAGGACGAGCACGCCGATGATCGCCGCCAGCACCAGCGGCCGCCGCCGGCGACGGGGCGGCGGTTCGCCTGTCCCGGGCGGCGGGTCGCCGAGGACGAGCGGC
>Ga0335074_10001513_pt1 | contig 31500 bp, 24 predicted proteins | sample Lox_Sample_23_FD_206715 | JGI IMG/M metagenome (GOLD analysis project Ga0335074, IMG submission 206715) | Soil microbial communities from Loxahatchee National Wildlife Refuge, Florida, United States - Lox_Sample_2.3 | ecosystem: Environmental > Terrestrial > Soil > Wetlands | place: USA... | reverse complement strand
ATCAGCCTGTGAATGACTGGAATTCGATCGCGGACGACGTCAGGCTGGGCGCGAATGTGCGCCTGTCCCGCTTCATCAACCTGTATGGCTGTGTCATCGGCGACGAGACGAAGATCGGCGCGTTTGTCGAGATTCAGAAGAATTCGCAGGTGGGCCGCCGATGCAAGATATCGAGCCACACCTTCATCTGCGAGGGCGTGCAGATTGAAGACAACGTCTTTATCGGGCATGGCGTGACTTTTACCAACGACATGTATCCGCGCGCCGCCGCCGCCGATGGCAGGCTGCAGACCGAGGCGGACTGGAAGGTTGAGCCCACCGTGGTGCGCAGAGGCGCCTCCATCGGATCGGGAGCGACGATTCTCTGCAATCTCAGTATTGGCGAAAACGCCATCGTGGGAGCCGGCAGTGTGGTTACCCGAGACGTTCCCGCCAATGCAATTGTGGCCGGAAATCCGGCCAGAGTCCTGCGTTATATCGAACAGAACCTGGAGGCATCCCAATGTCCGTCTCTGAAGTAATTCCCTTTCTTGACCTCGTGACTCCTCACATGGAGATTGAGCAGGAACTGACGGCAGTGTTCCGCAAGGCTCTGAGCACCGCGGGATTTATCGGCGGCCCCATGGTGGAGGGATTCGAGAGCGCGTTCGCGGAATTCTGCGGAACCAAACACGTGGTCGCGGTCAGCAGCGGGACCGATGCTCTGCGCTTTGCCCTGATGGCCTGCGGCATCCGGTACGGCGACGTGGTGCTGACGGTGCCGCACACCTTCATCGCCACCACAGAGGCGATCTCGCAGGCCGGGGCGCTGCCGGAGTTCATCGACATTGACGAGGCGACGTATAACCTCTCGGTGGAGAAGCTGCAGCAGTACCTGACCGAGCACTGCACCCGGGACAAGTCGGGACGGCTGATCAGCCATCGCAGCAACCGGCCGGTGACTGCGATCGTGCCGGTGCACCTCTACGGCCAGATGGCGGACATGGATCCGATCCTAGCTCTGGCCGAGGAATACGGTCTGACGGTCATCGAGGATGCCTGCCAGGCGCACGGCGCGGAGTATTTCTCGCACCGCCTGAACCGCTGGATGAAGGCGGGCACGATGGGACGCGCGGCGGCCTACAGCTTTTATCCGGGCAAGAACCTCGGAGCCTGCGGCGAAGCGGGAGCGGCCGTTACCAACGATGACGAGATCGCGGCCAGCATCCGGATGCTGCGGGATCACGGCCAGGCGCGCAAATACTATCACGATGTGGAGGGCTACAACGGGCGGCTGGACTCGATCCAGGCAGGATTGCTGTCTGCAAAGCTGCCGCACCTGACGCGCTGGAACGAGCAGCGCCGCAAACGGGCTGAGGAATACAATCGGCTGCTGGCCGACAACAGCGCGGTCATCTGCCCCTTCGAGCCTTCGTGGTCGCACGCTGTCTACCACCTCTATGTCATTCGCGTCAGCGAGCGCGAGGGTCTGATGGCGCACCTGAAGCTGGCCGGTATCGGCACCGGAATCCACTATCCTGTGCCGCTGCACATGCAGAGAGCCTATGCGTGGCTCAATTACCGTCCGCAGGATCTGCCGGTTGCCTGCCGCGTCGCGGCGGAAATACTCTCGCTTCCGATGTTCCCGCAGCTGACGGCCAGCCAGCAGAGGCGGGTGGCGGATGAGGTGCTTTCGTTTACCTCGCGGATCGCGCACAAGCCGGCGGGAAGTGCCGAGGCCGCAGTGGCGGCCGAAATGACGGCCTAGCGGGAACGCCAGGCTGTTTCCGGAACAATTCAACCCAGGAGGATGATCATCGTGACAACCAGACAATCTGTAGTTGTCGTCGGACTCGGAGAAGTGGGGAAGCCACTCTTGGAGATTCTGTCGGGTTGCTATTCCACCGCAGGGGTGGATGTATCCCTGCCCCCCGTAACTCCGGTTGCCGATGTGCTGCACATCTGCTTCCCTTTCGAGATCCGCGACTTCGTCGGCGAGACGACCCGCTACATCGAGATGTTTCGCCCCGGGCTGACGGTGATCAACAGCACCGTCGGCGTGGGCATCACACGACAGATCGCCGAACGCACCGGGACGCCGGTCGTCAACAGCCCGGTGCGCGGCAAGCACGTGCGCATGATCGAGGAGATGCGCCACTACACGAAATTCATCGGAGCAATGGACCCGGCCAGTGGAGCGGCAGCGGCGCGGCACTTTGAGGTGGCCGGGCTCAAGACCAAAGTCCTGACCTCGCCCGAGGCTACCGAACTGGCCAAGCTGACTGAGACGACCTATTTCGGGCTGATGATCGCGTGGGCGCAGGAACTTGAACGTTACTGCGACCGGTCCGGAGCCAACTACGAGGAGATCATATCTTTCTACGAGGAGATCAGGTTCTTCCCGCCGGTGAAGTACTTCCCCGGCGTGATTGGCGGCCACTGCGTTATGCCGAACATCAAGATCCTGCGCAAATTTACGCAGTCGGACATCCTGGAGGCGATCGAGGCCTCGAATGAGATGAAAGTTGACCGCGAGGCGAAGCAGCAAGAAGCCCTGAGCCAGCAGGAAGTCGCGGTATAGCCAGCGTTATGAATCCCCAGACCGAGAGCTGCGCCGGCGCGCTGCCGCAAGCCGCCGAAGCGGAGAACATCCCCTCTTCCCGCTCCTCCCACCCTGAGCTCTCGCGTCAGCGCCTGCGGGGCAAGCGGGCGGGGATGGTGGTGTTTTCTCCCTATCCATCCGACCCGCGTCCGCGCAGAGCAGCGGACGCACTCCTCCAGGAAGGGATGACGCTCGACCTGCTCTGCGAAGGCGTGGAGGGCTCTCCGCGCCGGGAGCGGCTGGGGAACCTCGACGTAACGCGGATCCCGATCCGGCACCACCGGGGCGGCGGCCTTTCCTATGCCTATCAATATTCGCTGTTCATCTTCCTGTCAGGGGCGACCTTTGCCTGGCGGGCGCTGCGGCGCAGATATGACCTGATCTACGTCCACAACATGCCGGATATTCTGGTCGTGAGCGCGTGGTTTCCGAAATTGCTGGGCGCAAAGGTCATCCTGGATCAGCACGACCCGATGCCGGAGCTGATGAGGACGATTTTCGGCAAAGAGGAGAACAGTTTTTCGGTCCGGGTCCTGCGCTATCTGGAGAAGTGGAGCTTCCGGCGCGCCGACCTGGTCGTCACGGTGAACGAAGCGTGCCGCAAGATTTTCTCAGCGCGCAGCTGCGCAGCAGAGAAGGTCGCGGTGGTGATGAATACCCCCGACGAAGGCATCTTCCCCTTCCGAGCGGCCCGCTCGTATCCGTCGCGCAAGGCGGGTGAGCCATTTGTGATCATGTATCACGGATCGCTGGTGGAGCGAAACGGCGTCGAGCTGGCGGTGGATGCGCTGGCGCTGGCTGTGGAGAAGGTTCCCGCCGCGGAGTTGCGGATTTACGGAAGCCGATCCTCTTATCTGGACGCAGTGATGGAGAAGGTGCAGCGCCTGGGATTGGGGCGGCATGTTCGTTACCTCGGACCGAAGAAGCTCGAGGAACTGGTGCACGAAATCCAGAACTGCGATGTAGGGGTCATCCCCAACCAGAGGAATATCTTCACCGACATCAATACCCCAACCCGCTTGTTCGAATATTTATCGCTGGGAAAGCCAGTGATTGCGCCAGGCACGGCCGGGATCCTCGATTATTTTGGACCGGAGTGCCTGTTCCTCTTCGAATCCGGCAACGCGGAAGAGCTGGCGGAGCGGATCGAATACGTGGCGGGTCATCCCATGGAAGCGATCGAGTCTGCGGAGCTCGGGCAGCAGGTGTACCGGGAGCACACGTGGTCGCGCGAACGGGAGGGTCTTGTCGGCCACGTTAGCTCGCTGCTGGGCAGCGAAAATGCATCCGCTTCGTGAGAAGCGAAAAGCTCGGATCCATATATGTTGCTCAACTCATCGACTGAACTCGTGCAGGACGGGACGAGCGCCCGCGCTGCTGCTCCGCCAGACACCGATACCCGTTCAGCTGTGAAACTGTCCATCATTGTTCTGTGCTGGAACGACCGGCGTGTCATTGCCGACTGCATGCGATCGATTTACGAGACAACACATTCCACAGAACTGGAAGTGATTGTCTCCGACAACGGGTCGACAGATGGTTCGATCGAATTTCTTCGCTCCACATACCCTGCGGTTCGTGTGATCGAAAACGGGCGGAATCTGCGGTTCGCCCGGGGCAACAATGTGGGCATCAGCAGCAGCCGCGGCGAGTACGTGCTGATACTGAATCCGGACACGATCATTCACGAAGGCACCCTGGATAAGATGGTCGCTTTTGCCGATCGGCATTCCCAGGCCGGGGCCTTCGGGTGCAGGGTTCTGAACCCGGACGGTTCGTATCAGGTGTCGGCGCGCCCCTTCGCTGCATGCCGGAACGAGTGGATTGCCGCGCTCTATCTGCGAAGTCTGGGACGGTTGCACCGGTGGTTTACCGCGGACAGTTATCCGGGATGGAAGGGGACGAGCGAGCGGGAGGTCGACTGGGTCTCCGGCTGCTTCATCTTTGTTCGCGGAGCATTGCTCAAGTCGATCAGCGGCTTCGACGAACAATTTTTTTACTACTACGAAGACATGGACCTTTGCCGGCGGATCCGGCATTCGGGCTATCCGATCCTGTACTCACCTGATGCGACCATCACGCATCTCGGCGGGCAATCGACCAAGGGCCGTTTCCCGGCGTTGGCGTTCATTCTGGACGGCCAGATAACGCGGTATCTCTACTACAACAAATATTTCGGCAGGAAGGGACTCCGTGCAGCGCGCCACATCGCGCTGGTTTCGTCGGCCGTGCGCTGGCTGGGCTACCGGTTGAAGCAGTTCGTGCGTCCGACGGAGGCAAACAGCAAGCGCGTTGAAACTTTTCGCGGCTTGTTTACCTGGCATCTCCACGTGGATCCGGTGCGGCTAGTGGACTACGGCGAAGAACCCCGGCTGCACATGGATTTAAAGGGCCGCGTTGCCGAGCGATAGAGTGTTCCTGCAGCACAGAAGCGATGCAAACGCCGAAAGATAACATGCCGGTTCGAGCCCTCTACAGCTTTCCCAACAAGCTGGGAGCGCAGCGAATTTGCTACACGGCGTGGCAGCAGGTGAAAGGACTGGCGGCCGCGGGGGCGCAGGTTCTTGTCTACACCGGCGGACTGCTGAGGCCGGTGCCGGAGAGCGTGGAAGTACGCACCACACTGGCCCGAGGGAAACTCCGCATTCCCTACAAGCTCATCGGCAACCAGCGCGCCATGGCGCTGCACGATGCGATCGTCGCGAGCCAGATTGAGCGCCTGTCGGGAAAGATCGATATTGTCCATGTCTGGCCGCAGGGGGCGCTGCGCACGATCGAGGCCGCAAAGCGGTTCGGGATTCCAACGGTGTTGGAGAGATGCAATACGCACACGCGCTACGCCTATGAGGTCGTGCGGGATGAATGTCACCGTTTGGGAGTCGCACTGCCTCCCGGTCACGAGAGCGCCTTCAACAAGGATGTTCTGCGGAGAGAGGAAGAGGAATTTCGCACGGCCGACCGTCTCTTGTGTCCTTCCGATTTCGTCGCGAGGACGTTCCTGGATCGCGGATTTGAGCTGCGCCGGCTGGCGCGGCATATGTACGGCTTCGACGAGACGGTCTACCACGCCGGCAACGAGCTCCGGGCCGCCAAAGCGGGGCTGACCATGCTCTTCGTCGGTGTCTGTGCCGTTCGGAAGGGCGTGCACTTTGCATTGGAAGCCTGGCTTCGTTCGCCGGCGTCGAAAGAGGGCACCTTCCTGATCGCCGGAGAATTTCTGCCGGCTTACCGGGAGAAGCTGGCGGGCATGCTCGCCCATCCCAGCGTGCAGGTGCTGGGACATCGGAACGACGTGCCGGAACTGATGAGAAAGAGCGATATTCTGATTCAGCCCAGCATCGAGGAAGGCAGCGCACTGGTGACGGCTGAGGCACGCGGCAGCGGCTGTGCCCTGCTTTGTTCGGAAGCTGCCGGTGCGGTATGCACGCACATGCGGGATGCCCTGGTTCATGAGGTTGGCGACGTTGCCGCTCTTGAGCGGCATATCACCATGGTTCACGAAGATCGTGCGCTGCTGGAGCAGCTGCGCGCGGCATCTCTGGCGCTGGCCCCCGAACTCACGTGGAACGCGGCCGGCGCTCGGCTGCATGAGGTGTATCGCGAAACGATCGCGATGTACCGCGGCGGCGCTTTAGCGACCGCGGTCGACTTGGCGGCGGCCACCGCTGCCGCCGATACAACCAGGCCGGCTCCTGCGGCCACAGCATCGGCATCCGCGACAAGTTCCGCATAAGAACATGCCCCAATACACGCTCATCTCTCCGGTTCGGGACGAAGAACCGTTCATCGCCGGCACCATCGAGTCGATCGCCCGCCAGACCATCCGACCCGCGCAGTGGATCATCGTGAACGATGGCTCGCGCGACCGGACCGGCAGCATCATCGACGACTATGCACGGCGATACCCCTGGATCACGGCCGTGCATCGCGAGGATCGGGGCCGCAGAGTGGCGGGCTCGGGGGTGATGGAAGCGTTCTACGCTGGTTACGAGCGGCTTCAGTGCGAGGATTGGGACTTCATCGGCAAGTTCGACGGCGATCTGATTCTGGAAGAGTCCTATTTCGAAAGCTGTTTTCAACGTTTCGCCGAAGATCCGCGGCTGGGCATCTGCGGCGGCCTGCTCTACTGTGAGGAGAATGGACAGCTGAAGCCGGACCGGCAGCCGCCTGGTCACGTTCGTGGAGCCGTAAAATTATACCGGCGATCCTGCTGGTCGGAGATCGGCGGTCTGATCCGAAGCACAGGCTGGGACACCGCCGACGAGATACACGCTAACATGCTGGGCTGGCGCACCTGGAGCTTCGACGATCTGCGCGTCATTCACTGCCGGCCCACCGGCGCGGCTGCTGGCGCGTGGAGCGACAGCGTGAAGAACGGGCACGCCGACTATGTTTCCGGGTACCATCCGCTCTTTCTGGCGGTCAAATGCTGCAAGCGGCTGTTTCATAAGCCCTACGTCGTACGCGCGGTGGGGCATGCGTATGGATATCTCGCGGGTTATGTGCGGCGCGCGCCCCGCTGCGGAAATGCCGAACTGGTGCGCTACATTCGCGCCCAGCAGATGCGGCGCTTATTCTCCCTGTCGGGTCAACGCGGGCGATAACGGGTATTCCACGGCGCGTCCACGGCCATCTTCACCAGGCCCGCGCCGGAACGAACAACTGCCGGGCGCAACCGCCTGAGCACTTCTTTCTCAATCCAGCAATCAGTTCACTCATATGTGCGGCATTTGCGGAAAATACCTGTTCGATCGTGAAGCATCGGTGCCTGCGCCTTTGGTCAGGAACATGGCGGACGCCATTCGCCATCGCGGACCGGACGACGAGGGGTTCTACGTATCAGGACAAGTTGGCCTCGGTTTCCGCCGGCTTTCCATCATCGATCTGAGCGGGGGACACCAGCCGCTTTCCAATGAAGACGGAACCGTCTGGATCGTTTTCAACGGCGAAATTTACAACTATCAGGATCTGCGGGCGGAGCTGCTGCAGAAAGGGCACACGTTCCGAACGAAATCGGACACCGAGGTCATCGTTCACCTCTATGAAGAGTACGGCAGAGACTGTGTCGAGCGGCTCCGCGGCATGTTCGCGTTTGCGATCTGGGACGAGAGGGAGAGAACACTGCTCCTGGCCCGGGACCGGGTGGGCATCAAGCCGCTCTATTACTTCCTCCATCGTGATTTCATTGCTTTCGGCTCCGAGCTGAAGGCGATTCTGGCAGATCCGGCGGTCCCCCGTGAGGTTGCTCCGGAGATGATCGACCGGTTTCTGACGTACTACTACATGCCGGGCAATCAGACGCTGCTCAGGAATCTGTTCAAGCTGGAGCCCGGGCACACGCTGGTCGCGCGAAACGGAACGTGCGAGGTCCGTCCGTACTGGGATCTTGCCTTCGTTGATTCCCAGGTTCGACAGTCAGAGCGCGCCTGGGAAGAGCAGCTGGTTGCACTCCTCGATGAGACAGTGCAGCTGCACATGATCAGCGATGTGCCGGTGGGATTCCTGCTGAGCGGCGGTCTGGACTCCACGGCCATGCTGAGCTTTGCGGCGCGGAAGACCGAGAAGCCGATCAGCACCTTCACGATTGGCTTTTCAGGCGAAGGAGTGGTGGACGAACGGCCGTACGCACGGCTGGCGGCGGAGCGGTTCGGAGCCAGACATCACGAACTCTCAATCTCGCCGGACGATTTTGCGAAGTTTCTACCCAGCTATGTCTGGTACATGGAGGAGCCGGTATGCGAGCCACCGGGCATCGCGCTGTATTACATTTCGCAGCTCGCGCGGCAATACGTGACGGTTCTTATCTCCGGCGAGGGTGGCGACGAAGCATTTGCCGGATACGAGAACTATCGCAATAACTTCTGGTTCGAACGCATGAAGGCCGCCTGCGGACCGCTGCGGAAGCCGATTGGCGCGGGAATGGGGCTTCTGGGCAACGCGATGCACTCGCGGGTGCTGAAGAAGTACGGCCCGAGGATGGAGGTTCCGTTCGAGCAGTATTACCAGGGCCGCACCTCGTCGGGGTTTGAGTTTTTCTCGCAGGAGAAGGCCAAGCTTTACTCCGAAGCGATGGCGCAGCACGTCGATCCGGAACAGTCGATCGCGGCCACCCGGAAGCTGATTGCGAAGGCACCCCAGTCCGGCGTTCTGAACAAGATGCTGTATGTCGACACGAAATCGTGGCTGCCGGACGATCTGCTGATCAAGGCGGACAAGATGACGATGGCGAATTCGCTCGAGCTGCGCGTCCCGCTGCTGGATCACAAGGTTCTTGAGTTTGCCGGGGGCCTGCGCCGGGACCAGAAAGTGCGCGGCTGGACGATGAAGTACCTGTTGAAGAAGGCGCTGCGCGACCGCGTCCCTGAGGAGATTGTGAAGCGGCGCAAGGTTGGTTTCCCGGTGCCATACCGGATGTGGCTGCGTAATGGCCTGAGCGGCTGGGTGAGGGAAGTTCTGCTGGATCGCGGCACACTGGAACGCGGGTATTTCCAAAAGCGTGCGATTGAAGACCTCATCGCGCGGAATTCCTCCGGGGAAGAATACAGCAAGGAACTTTTCTCGCTGGTCGTGCTGGAGATGTGGCACCGTTACTTTGCGGACAACGCGGCCCACAGTGCGCCGATGGGGAAGAACGACTCCCCGGTTCTGACCTCCGCCGGCAACGGGACGGGCGCAGCGCGATGATTGGGATTCTCGCAAAAGAAGGCGAAGCCGGAGCGGTCGAGGAATTCTTCCAGCTCTTCAAGACGCCCTGGGAATTCTGGCAGCCGGGGCGGCGATACGCAGTTGTCCTTGCAACACGGGATGAAATTCCGCAGGACCTCGAGGCAGAAGCCCTCATCATCTGCCGCGGGCACGCCATCGAATTCGACCGGCAGATTGGCGTGGTCGCTGAATCGCTCGAGAGCTGTGGCGGCCTCGAATGGCAGGACATCGAATTTCCGGTCTATGGAGACGTGGTTGCGCTGCACGGCGCCGGAAGCGTGCTGCTTCGGTCGAAGGAGACATCGAAGCCCACGGGATTTCTGGTGACTGGGTCAGAGCGCCCGGTCGTACGGATCGGCTTCGATTGGTTTGCCGAAGCCGCCTTTCTGCTGAGCCAGGGCCAGCCCGCGAAAAACGCCCGCATCCCGACCCTGGAGATCCACATCGCGCTGCTGCGCGCGATTCTCGAGACCCTGCAGATCGCCTTCGTGGAGGTTCCGGCCGCGCCGCATGGCTACGACTTTGCCGCCTCTCTTACTCACGATGTGGACTTTGTCGGGATTCGCGATCACAAGTTCGATCGCACCACGTGGGGCTTTCTCTATCGGGCTACCCTGGGCTCGTTGCTTAAAGCTTTGGGGGGGCGACTCGCCTGGCGGAAATGTTTGCGGAACTGGAAGGCAGCATTTTCGCTCCCCTTCGTGCACCTTGGCCTGGCGAAGGATTTCTGGCCTGAGTTCGATCGTTATCAGGCGATCGAACGAGAATTTGGCTCAACCTTTTTCTTTTTGCCCTTCAGCAACACTCCGGGACGACTGGGATCCGAATCGGCCCCCGGCATCCGGGCAGCCAAATACGACCTTGCCGACCTCCATGAAGAACTTGCCAGGCTGGTCGAGAGCAGCTGCGAGATCGGCCTTCACGGCGTCGATGCGTGGCGGGACCCGCAAAGGGCCCGGGTTGAGCGCGAGCGGATCGCGGCCTTGACGGCTCAGCCGGTTCCGGGAATTCGCATGCACTGGCTGTACTGGGACCAGAACTCGCCAAGAATACTGGAGAACGCCGGGTTCTCCTACGATTCGACCTTTGGCTACAACGATGCGGTCGGATTCCGCGCGGGGACAGCGCAGCCTTTCCGCCCACTGGACGCCGTTTCCCTCATCGAGCTGCCGCTCATCATCCAGGATTCCGCTATGTTTTATGGGGGGCGGATGAATCTGTCGGAGGCTGACGCTCTGCGGACGGCCGGGGACATCATTCAAAACATGGCATCCGCGGGTGGCGCGCTCACCATCAACTGGCACACGCGGAGCCTCTCGCCGGAACGACTGTGGGGCGAAGCCTACGCCACACTTCTCGGGCAAATCCGGAAGCACCGGGTCTGGTTTGGGACGGCCGAGGACGTGGTCGCATGGTTTCGCGCAAGGCGCGCATTGCGCTTCGATTCCTTGCATATCGACGAGCATTGCGTGGGCGTTACGATCACCGGCTCTTCGGGCCCCGTTCAGCCACGCTTCACGGTCAGAATTTACGATCCACGAGCCGAAAATGTTTGTGATACGGCGAAATCACCCGGGTCCCGCTGGATTGAGCACGCGTGGAATGGCGAAGGCGTCCTGGAGATTTCCACGATATCGGTGACTGGAACGCCCCACCCTGCATGCGTTTAGGAGCCATATTCCTGGGAGCCAGCCGGCGACGGGAGCTGCGCCTCCCGCCGATACTCGATGGCTGGTTGCTTTGGCAGAACGATTGCTCTGCCGAGTAGCCAGAGCCCTGAAGAGCATCACGGCAAGGACCCCAGGAGAGGCGGCGGTTTGATCGCCGAGCAAGAAGGAGAATTTGATTGTTTTCAGAAACTTAGCCGACGGATCGAATGCCGGCGATGAGGTTGCTTTGCAACTGCATCGTCTCTCTGGCCGCTGACCCTGGATCCCAGTGGCCATGAACGGCAAGGTAACCGATGATTAATTACTTAATCGGACGTCAAAAATTACTCGGCTGCGATCCCTTCCGGAACTGTTGTTGATTACCGAAGTTCCAGTATTTGGTCTTTTGGGCTGGCAGGAGAATCCGCGACGGATAATATCGGGGCAGAGTGAAATTTGTATCCAACGAAAGGCGCCCCATGCGCAAACTATCTGTACTGATCGGCCTGTTCGTCTGTGTTCTTGCAGCGCCCTCCTTTAGCTGGGCTGGTACCTGTCCTACTGGCGCGAATTACCTGAACACCACAAATCCCACGGGCCCGCTGGTAACGCTGTCGAGCCTGGGAGTCACCAACTGCTTCTACATCGCTGCCAATGGATCGGATTCCAATGACGGAGCCAGCGAGGTGAGCGGGCATCCCTGGGCGCACGCGCCGGGAATGACCAGCTGCACGGGGAACTGCGCAGCGAATAAGCCCGCAGGAGGCGACGGATATATTTTCCGCGGCGGCGACACCTGGCACGAGGGAAATTCGAGTGCTTCTCCATACACGGGTGGTACTTGGGCCTGGACATGGAGCGGAGCGAGTTCGGCCTACATGTACATAGGCGTTGATCCCGCATGGTATTCGGGAGCATCGTGGGTGCGGCCTGTCATCACCGGAGACAATCCGCCTTCGACGAGCGCAGTGTCGAATTGCCGGTATTCCACAGGCGCGCACAATCTGCTGGTGGGCTTACAGGGGATCAGGTACTACTTCTTCGACAACTTCGAGATCACGGGGCTTTGTGCCAGCGACAAGTCGCTCTGGAACGATCTCATGGCGTACTCGGGCGCAGTCGCCGGATTCAACGGCAACAACACGATGGTGATCGAGAACAACTATTTTCACGGGATCACCTACACTACGGCGGCCACGCAGGATGCAGTGACAGCCGCCAGCGGCTATAACCAGAACTGGGGCGTTCTGTTCAGGTTCAACGTAGTGGATGGATCGGACGGCGACCCGCACGCGCTGAGCATCTTTGGGCAGGGAACCGATACCTACGACATCGAGTACAACTGGTTTTACGACACCGGAGGATCGAACGTCAGCGACGTCATGCATGTCGTGCATGACAATGTGTGGGAAGACTTCTACAACGTCTCGGACGGCTCTACGCACTCGGACCTCCTTCAGGTCGAATCGGAGCAGGGGTCGAGCAACTATGTGGGCGATGGGACTCCAAATCTCTGGTACGACAACCTGATCTATAACCTCCCCGGCGCGGTATCGGCGGTCTGGTTGATCTCGGCCCCCACAAACTACACCGACTATATCTTCAACAACGTGGTCCATGACTACAATGCGAATGGAGGTAACTTCCTGAATATCTGCGATACCTCCTGTCCCGCAGCCCCCACAGCGCTCGAAGTCTTTAACAACACGATGGAATCTCCGACTCAGGGATACGGTGGCTGCATCTTCTGCAATATCAACGGTTCGTCTCCGAAGATCACTTCTGTGAACAATCAATGGATCACAGCGGGCAGTACAATCGCCTCCGTCTTCCAGTTCCCGAGCTATGTGACTGAGAGCACGCCAGTTTACCAGACGATTACACAGGCCAACGGCCAGGGTTACAACTCTGCAGACAACTTTGCGCCTACGGCGTCGTCGAACTCGACGGTGACGGCCTCTGGAGCGGATGAGTACGGTGAGATCTGCTCCACGCTTGCTGCAGCCGGAGCCAGTTCCAACGCGGTGGCCGCCTGCCGTTCCGGAACGACAGATGGTTGCTCCTATGATTCCTCGAATCACACTGTACGCTGCCCTTCGGGCAATACGCGGCCTTCGAGCGGGTCATGGAACGTTGGAGCATATCAATTCGCGGGCATACAACCGTCTTCGCCGACCAGTCTCACCGGCCAGGCGGTACCGCAGTAACGGGCGTCAATCGCCGTCCGTGACCGGTGATCTGACCTCGTTTGAGGCAATGCCGGCGGGGCGGCCCCGGAACACTGTGCTCCCATGAGCCTGAGAGAAGGATTTAACGGCTACCGGAGAACGCTGGGCATCCGGGGTGTGGCGGCGATGGCCCTCTACAGGGCAGTGGGCTTCCCGCGCAGGCTCCGCGCCCATGTTCGCGGGCTCGATCACCCTGTCTGGCTCCGGATGCGGACCAGCGACGTTTCGGTCCTCTCCGGCATATTGCTGGGTAACGAATACGAGATTGATTTGCCCATGCCGCCTCGGATCATTCTCGATGCCGGGGCAAACATTGGTATGGCGTCTATCTTTTTTGCGCGCCGATACCCGCAGGCTCGGATCATTGCAGTCGAGGCGGAGCAATCCAACTTCGAAGTTCTCGTGCGGAACGTCGCTCCTTATCCGCAAGTAACTCCCATCAGGGCGGCGCTGTGGAATCGCGACACTGAGATCAGGCTCCGATATCCTTACGCGAAATCGGGAGCAGTCGATAAGTCAGCTTTCCTGGTTGATGAGACCTCTGATGGAGCCTCGGTGCGCGCGGTCACGCTGCGTACCTTGCTGGCCGAACTGAAGATCGAGGTGCTGGACCTTATCAAGGTTGACATCGAAGGAGCGGAGTTTGAACTCTTCGAGGATCCGGCGCCGCTCCTCCGCGCACAATGCATAATGGTCGAGATTCACGAAGGCCTGAGACCCGGTTGCTCTGCCCGCATCAGGGATAGTCTCGGAGCCTTTGAATGCAGCCGCCGACGCGAAACTACCTTTTTCAGGCGAAGAGAGACAAATCTTTTGAACTAAAGCTTTCTGAATGAGAAGCGACGACTCCTACGTTAGAGGAGGTCAGGGACGAGTTGCCCGTCAGTCAAAGATATTTAGGGGCCGTCGAGCGGGTTGAGCGCGCGATCACTCGTTGACTCGTACTCACGCAGTCCGGGAGCTGGCCTGGCGATCAACAAGGTATCGAAGAGACCAGAAGCAGGGGGATTGGAAAGTTCGTGTCCTTTACGAATCGGATCACATTTGCCATTGCTGTCAATGACCGGGAGATGCTTGAGAGGAATTTCCTCGTCTCACCCTGTCTGAAGGCTCCGCAGGATCACGAGATCCTGCTTCAAAGCGAATTCCGATCTGCCGCACTGGCGTATAACGATGCCATCGATCGCGCGCAAAATGACCTCATCATCTTTTGTCACCAGGATATCCTCCTGCCGGAAGGGTGGCTGCGCGGACTGGGAAGCATTCTGGATTCGCTGGACGAGACTGATCCCAATTGGGGTGTCCTGGGCCCCTATGGCAAGACCAATGACGGCCGCGGCTGGGGCCACGTGTACTCGTCAGGGCGAGGCGTTATCGGAGAGCCGCTCCCCCATCCGGTGGAGGTCCAGACTCTGGATGAAATTGTGCTCATTCTGCGAAAGTCATCGGGTTTGCGTTTCGACGATTCTCTCCCGCACTTCCATTTTTACGGAGCGGATATTTGTTTGAGAGCCGCGAAGATGGGAATGAAAAGCTATGCCGTTTCGGCATTCTGCATCCATAACACAATTCAACCTCTCGTGCTGCCCGGTGAGTTCTACGAATGCGCGAGCCATATCAGAAAGGTTTGGGGAGATCATCTTCCGATCCAAACAACCTGCGTTCGGCTGACCAGATTCGGTTTCCCCGTCCTCGGCAGAAGGTTACGCGAATTCCATCTGGAGCATATTCGACACAAGAAATACGGAGGTATGCGACTAGCAGATCCTCTGCCTTTACTCAGCGAATTCTCTGACAGAGGCTAAGCGCGCCGGCTCTTCCGGCAGAACCGCGCCCGATCTGTGTTCTTCATCTCGCCCAGGTTCGGAATTTCCTTAAAAGGCAGTTCATTCTTTGGAACCCAATGACATAAGATTCGGAGGCGGGGCAACAGGCACCGTTCTCAATCCGCTTGTCGCAGTGGCCCTCCTCATTGCTGTCGTTCTCATACTGGTGTGGCCGCGAAGGCGGATAATTGTCCCGTGGCTCGGACTTCTATTTCTTGTTCCCTCGGGCCAGGTCATTGTTCTCGGTGGAGCTCATTTTACGATCTACCGCGTCCTGGTCGTTTTTGGACTGATTCGACTTGCCGCTGCTGGTCGACGGGGAATCGAGCCACGCCTGGCAGGCGGCTTCACGAATATTGACTGGGCATTTACGCTATGCGCCCTGGCGCTTTTCACCACGTTCTGTCTTCAGTGGATGGTCGGAGGGGCAGTCATAAAGGCCCTGGGGAATCTGCTTGATGCTTTGGGAGGCTATTTCGTTCTGAGATTTCTGATTCGTGACAGCAAAGACGTTCGGCAGGCCATCAGGGTCCTCGCTATCGTCGCGCTCATCGAAGGAGCATGCATGCTAAACGAGCAGGTTACTCACAGGAATATCTTTGGACTGCTTGGGGGGAGCCCTACGCAGGTTCCTGTGCGCGATGGAAAACCGCGAGCGATGGGATCCTTCGAGGTCTATATCACTGCCGGCGCGTTTGGCGCAACATTGTTGCCACTGCTGGTATGGTTATGGAAAGACCGGGAATCCAGGAAATATGTCATTGCGGGGTTTGTGGGCGCCACCTTGATGACAGTCACTTCCAACGCCAGCACGTCGCTGCTGGCTTATGTGGGAGGCATCGTTGGTCTGTGTTTCTGGCCCATGCGTCGACGGATGCGGGAGTTCCGCTGGGGAATCGTAATCACGCTGATCGGCCTGCAAATGGTCATGAAAGCCCCGGTGTGGGCGCTGATTCAGCGCATCGATCTCACCGGGTCTTCGTCTGGTTACCAGCGCTTCGAATTAGTGAACCAGTGCATACTCCACTTCAGTGATTGGTGGCTGATGGGGACCGTGAACTACAACAAATGGGGGTTTGACATGTGGGATCTGTCAAACCAATATGTGGCGGATGCGGTGACCGGTGGCCTCGCGGCAATAGTGCCTTTCATCCTGGTGATCTCCCGTAGCTTCGGCAGACTCGGAAATGCTCGGCGACGCGCAGCGGGGGACAGTAAGAAACAGTGGTATTTCTGGTGTCTGGGCGCAGCTCTGTTTGCCCATGTCGTCGCCTATGTTGGCATTGGCTATTTCGATCAGATGCAGTTTGCCTGGTATGCACTGTTGGCCATGGTCCCCGCAGCGACTTCCGAGGCCGTGAGCGCTCGAGCGCTACGGAGTCGCCTCTCTGGCAAAAATGAGTTAGCAATTCGCCTGGCTGCGGACCGACCGGCTCATGAAGCTATAGTCCGTTAGACCGCCTCTTCGTCGGTCAGAATTGCGGACCGAGGGGATGCGTTCCGGCCATGGCATGACAAGACAGTCGAGTCGTGCCGAAATAGATGTGAACCAGCGGCAAGAGAACGCGAGCGTGGATCAGATGAACCTGCAACGCCGGTCGTCGGCGCCAGGTGGGCGCATGAATCAGGCCGCGAAGCAGCTTCGCAAAGAGGCGTCAGGCGGTGGACACGGCAATCTCATCGCTTCTGGCCGTGCTGAACAGGATCACGGCTTCGAGTTGAAGCCAGCAATCGGACCGAGCGCATGCAGTCAGTAATCGACAGTCTGTCATGGGACATCGTGGTCGATGCGCTGAACTAACGGGCAATGATCAATATGAGAGGGGGGCGGTCAATGGATTATACGATTTCTGTGATCATACCGGTCTACAATCGCTGTGATCGAGTGAAATATGCCGTTGACAGCGTTCTGGCACAGACGGTTCCGGTGCTCGAAATCATTCTCGTCGATGACGGCTCTTTCGACGGTACCTCAGAGCTGCTTCCCAGGTACATCGAAGACAATCCCACATGGCGCGAGCGTGTAATCTATGTCCGCCAGGATAATCAGGGACCCGGTGGTGCCCGCAACACAGGTATTACACGAGCAAAGGGCGACTGGATTGCATTCAACGACAGCGACGATATCTGGCTACCCTACAAACTAGAGTGGCAGATTCGAGCGCTCGAGCGATATGGCGATAACTGCGACCTCTGTTTTACCGATGCGTGGTTCAGTAACAACCCATATTTTAAGAGTTCTCTGTTCTCGTCTGAAGGAAGAAAGGGGAGCGAGCCAATGGGTGTCGTCGACGATCCGGCGCAGGCGATCGTACGGCACAACTATGTGTGGTGTCAGACTGTGCTCGCCAGGACGCACTTCGTACGCACTGTTGGGGGGTGCGACCCAAAGCTAAGGTGGAGCGAGGATCGCGATTTTCTATTTCGTGCGGCCCTTATGACGAAGTTTTGTTATGTGAATCTGCCCATGGTTCTCATCGACCGATCGCCGACGGACGTGAGGCACAGCGGCGAAGCAGAAAACTGGCGCAAGGAAGACTTTCGCCTTCGGATGGACCAATACAGACTCGAGAAACAGCTTTGCTTAAGCGGCGGACTGGAGCTGGGACTACGGAGGTCGATAAGGAGAAATCTGCGATGTCTTCACAGTCAATGGGCCAATTTCTATCTTTGGAATGACAACTTCTCGAAAGCGCGCGAGGTATTGTGTCTCGCCCAGCGATACCACCGGGACTCAAGAATCATGTTTAAACTCGCTCTCACAGCGATTGTTCCGAAACTTGCCAAGAGACTCTTCGCAGGGCACAGCCAGCGGGAAACACAGCGGGTGGACTTTATCAGTTGGAGGGCCGAGTGAGCGTCGCCGTTTCCTGTGGGCGCTCCCGCCGTGTGGTGTCGCGCCACGCAGAACCGTCCCACAGTGACGGGGAATCCACGACGCACCTTGTTGCGCTGTAGCTGCGCGTCAAAAGGGGAGACAGAAATGCCGCTGCCGCTTGTGAGCATTGTCACGCCGGTCTATAACAATGCGGAGTATTTGGCAGAGTGTATCGAGAGCGTTCTTGCACAGTCGTATTCGCACTGGGACTACACTATTGTGAATAACTGCAGCACGGATGGAACTCTGTCCGTTGCGCAGAAATATGCAATGCGTGATGTGAGGATTCGCATCGTCAATAATGAGCGATACCTGTCGATCATTGAGAACCACAATCACGCGATCCGTCAGATCAGTTCGGAGTCGCGGTATTGCAAGTTCGTCTTTGCCGATGACTGGCTGTATCCCACGTGCATTGAGGAGATGGTGAGGGTTGCCGAGGAGCATCCGTCGGTTGGGCTGGTGGGCGCATACACAATGGATGGGCAGGCGGTGTTGTGGCAGGGGCCTGCGTATCCGGCGCCACAGATTTCGGGCCGGGAGACCTGCCGCAACATGTTGCTGGGCGGCCCATACGTGCTGGGGCCGATGACTTCTTTGCTGGTGCGGTCGGATCTTATTCGAAAGCGGCCGACGTTCTTCGACGAGCGTACGCTGCATGGCGACACCATGGCCTGTTTCGATCTGCTTGTCGAGTCTGACTATGGCTATGTGCATCAGGTGCTGAGTTTCAATCGCGCCCGCAGGGAGTCGACAGGGGCGTTTGCAGGTGACTTTGACAGCATTATTCTTGGCGTCCTAGTTGTGTTCCTGGAGTATGGGCGAGTGTTACTGAGCGATGGCGAGTACAAACAGTACTGGAAGCAGCTAAACCGAAAATATCACCGAGTTCTGGCGAACAACGTGGTGCGGTTACGTCCAAAGGCGTTCTGGAAGTATCATGCCGACACACTGGCGGCGTTTGGGGGCAGGATCGAGTGGCGTCTTCTTGCGACATCGGTAATGAGCGAAGTCGGCAGCCGACTTCTGCACCCGGTCTGGAACCTTGGGAGGGGATTGCAGTGGTGGTCCAGCGCGTGGAATCGATTGACGGCGACAGGAAAGCAAGCGCATCCGCAGCGTTTGCCGTAGATGATGCCATGAGCAAGATTTCCGCGTGCCGCAGGATCGCGTTCTTTGGCCATTTTGGAGGTGGCAACCTGGGAAACGAGTGCACGCTGCAGGCGACTCTTGATTTCCTCCGTCGTTGTTCGCCGGGCTCGGAGTTCCTGTGCATTTGCACCGGACCGGAGCTGGTTACACGCACATATGGCATCCCGGCAATCCGCAGTAGGCCGCAGGTGGGGAAGGAACCGTCTTCCAGGCATCGTCTGGTCAGATGGGCGCGCAGGCTGACGCTGGGTGTTGCGACTGAGCTGCACCGGTGGGCAGAGGCGGTAACCAGAATGTGGGGCACGGATGTGCTGATCGTCCCGGGTACCGGTCTGCTGAGCGATGCATACACGCTGTTTGGCTGGGGCCCATATGACATGTTCCGGTGGTCGCTGGCCGCGAAACTATGCCGCAGCAAGCTTTTGTTTGTGAGCGTTGGCGCGGGCCCGGTGACCAGCCGGATGGCCAAGTTCTTCGTGAAAACGGCGCTTTCGCTCGCGGATTTCCGCTCGTACCGCGATGATTCGACACGGGAGTACCTGGCAGGCATCGGGTTGTCGGTACGGGAAGACCGCGTCTGTCCGGATCTGGCCTTCAGCTTGTCGGTCTCGCCGGGATGCGGCGCGCGGGCGAACACCGGGCGCAGACCGGTGGTGGGCGTGGGTGTGATGTCGGACCCCGGTAGATACAGTGCACCAGCAGAGGAGAACGGGGCATGGGCAAGATACCGGGAGACGCTGCTTCGCTTTACTCAGTGGCTTCTGGAGCAGGAATACGATGTCCGCCTGCTGGTGGGCGATGTTGTCGACGTACCTGCCATCGCGGAATTCAAGTGGCTGCTAAAGGCGCGGGTGGGCAGCGAAGAAACGGCACACTTGCTCGATGAGCCAGCCGACTCGGTGGAGAGCTTGCTATCGCAGCTTGCCGAGACGGATTTTGTGGTGGCGACGCGGTTTCACAATGCCCTGGTATCTCTCGCGCTCAACAAGCCGGTCATCACGCTGTCCTTTCATCCCAAGTGTTCATCTCTGATGAAGCAGATGGGTATCTCCGACTATTGCCAGCCGATCAATGGCATGCGCGAGGACATGCTGATCGAACAGTTTCGCAGGCTGCGGCAAAATGCCGAGCTCATAAAGAGAACGATAGCCGGGAAGGTGCAGGCCTGCCGGCGTGCGCTGGACGAGCAGTATGTCGCGCTGTGCGACGAAATTTGGCCAGACAGCCGGCGGCCTGGTGCGCGCGTTGTCGAGTTGAAAGAACATACCAACAGCAGTATCCGATCTTAGAGGAGAGTTGTAATGCCGTATACCCACATACTCCCAAAATCTACATCATTTTCCGGCACGGGTCTGGAAGGATATGCCTTCGGGCCGCTGCGCCAGAAGGATCTCGATATCTATTACATCGAGTGCAGAACAGGTCATGACACCTTCATAATCAGCAGGAAGATTACGCGCACGTATTACGTGCTCGCCGGGAGCGGCTATTTTACGATCGCGAATCAGAAGCATGAGATCTATCCTGGCATGCTGATAGAGGTCCCCCCCGGGGTGGAATACACCTACTCGGGCCAAATGACGCTGATCGCTTTCTCGCGGCCGCGCTGGTTCCGCAACAACGACGCCCATACAAGGTGGAACCCGGATGTGACCGCGCGCGAGGAGGGGTCCTTGCCCGGACACGAGCCACTGTTGACCCGGCTGGTGAGGAAGAGGATTGCGGGGAAGTCGCCGCTGGATGGTTTTCTGGGACTGAACAGGCGCCTCTGGAACCACATTCCCGCCGATGCGGCCGGACGCGGCCTGATTCGCCTCTACGGCAGTTTTGTGCACAGCCTCGCTCGACGGGCTCCGCGCGAGCAGGCGTTTGCGACGCATTTTCTACGCAATCGTCCGGGGCTCAAGCTGATCCAGTCGCTGGTGGATTCGAAGAAGAGCGGCGAGAAGGTGCAGATTGCCGTGCTGGGCTGCAGCTTTGGCGCGGAGGCCTACTCGATTGCATGGAGCATTCTGTCGGCGCGGCCTGATTTGGAGCTGGTTCTCAGCGCCGTAGATATCTCCGCGCATGCGGTAGATTTTGCGCGGCGCGGTGTCTACGGGTTGACGAACTCGGAGCCGACCACGCCGGCGATCTTCGACCGTATGAGTCCTGCAGAAAAGGAGAGTTTCTTCGATATTGACGGCGAGTCCTGGACGGTTAAGCAGTGGATCAAAGATGCGATCCGGTGGAACGTTTGCGATGTGGGCGAGCCGGAGACCCTGGAGAAGCTGGGTGAACAGGATCTGGTCGTCGCGAATAACTTTCTGTGCCACATGATGCCGCAGACGGCGGACAGATGTTTACGCAATATTGCAAGGCTGGTGGGTCCGAATGGATATCTTTATGTTTCGGGGATCGATTTGGATGTGCGGACGAAAGTGATGCAGGATTTGGGGTGGAAACCAGTTCGGGATCTGCTGGAAGAGATACATAATGGCGATCCGGTGATGCCGGACCACTGGCCCTTCGCGTACGCGGGTCTCGAGCCGATCGACAAGCGCAGAGCAGACTGGGTGACGCGCTACGCAGCCGTCTTTCAGTCCATGCCGGGGAGATCGGGCGAGATGATGGAGCCGGACTGCGAACATGGAGTAATGGTGGGCGGGAAGTAGTCCGGATGAAGGATTTAAAGGAGAAGACAATACGTGGAGCGGCTTCGCGTCTGGTAGCCCAGGGAATCAACTCCGCCGTCAACCTGGTATCGTTAGTGGTGCTGGCCCGCCTACTGGGTCCGGCCGAGTATGGGTTGGTGGGCATGGTCACTGCCTTTACGGGAGTCCTGGGGCTGTTCCGCGACTTCGGACTCTCTACGGCTGCAGTGCAGCGGGCCGACATTACAAAGGAGCAATCGTCGGCGCTGTTCTGGGTCAATATCGCGGTGGGGGCGGGTCTGACGCTGCTGGGTATTGCAATGGCGCCCGCTGTTGCCGCATTCTTTCACGACCGGCGCCTGATTGCGGTGACGATGGTGATGGCGACGAGTTTCCTGTTCAATGCAGCAGGCGTGCAGCACGGAGTTCTGCTTCAACGTCAAATGCGTTTTACAGCGTTGGCGGCTATCTATACCGTGGCAGGCGTTTCGAGCACAGGCCTCGGTATTTGGGGGGCAATGAACGGCTATGGCTATTGGGCTCTTGTGTCGATCAACATCACGGGGCCGCTGGTCGTCACAATTGGTTGCTGGTTGACTACGATGTGGATCCCGGGTCTGCCACGTCGCAAGACAGGGGTTCGTGCGATGATGCGCTTTGGAGGCACCGTCACGTTAAACAGCCTTGTAGCATACGCTGCGTATAATCTCGAAAAGGTGTTACTCGGTCGTTTTTGGGGCGCTGACGCGCTGGGGATCTACGGAAGAGCGTACAGACTCGTCAACATCCCCACCGACAATCTCAACAGCGCAGTGGGTGAGGTCGCATTATCATCGCTTTCACGAGTACAACATCAGCCTCAGCGTTTTCGAAGTTATTATCTGAAGGCGCACTCGCTCGTAATGGGCTTCACACTGCCGATCACCTTTATTTTTGCGCTCTTCGCCGAGGATACGATCCGCGTCCTCTTAGGTCCGAAGTGGCTATCCGCGGTGCCAATTATCCGCTTCCTGGCTCCGACGATCGTGGTCTTTGGGGTCATTAACCCCCTGAACTGGCTTATGACGGCGCTGGGGCATGTGGAGCGAAACCTAAAGCTTGCTCTGATCTTTGCTCCGCTCATTATGCTGGGTTACGTGATCGGACTGCCTTATGGGCCGAAAGGCGTGGCACTCGGCTACTCCGCGGTAACCGCGCTCTGTGCAATACCGCTGACGGCATTTTGTGTCAGCGGAACTCCGGTGTCCCTGCGTGACATCCTTACGATCAGCGTGCGTCCCCTCGCTTCGTGTATCGCGGCCGGAGCACTGGCCTTGGCTGTGCGGGAGACGTATGGACGCCACTTGCTACATCCGCTGCCGCGTCTCGCACTGGAGAGCGGAGTTCTGCTGGTGAGCTTTACGGTGATCCTGCTGTTCGTCGCCCGGCAGAAGGATCTTTATATGGATCTTTTCCGCGGGTTGATCAAGCGGTCATCAGCAGATGATAAAGATATGGCTGCGGCGTGAGATATCGATTATTTGATGGTCTGTACCGGTTCTTCGCATCGCACAGACCTATTAACCGATCAGTGACTTGTATACAGTTCGGCCGCATTCCGGCTCACAACAGGCTCACCGCCTGTTTCCAATACACTTGGTCCGACAGCTAACAGAAGGGAAATCCAATGCGAGTATTGCTGACCGGTCATTTAGGATATATCGGGGCGGTTGCCGTTTCCATGCTGAAGTCCGCGGGCTATGATGTCGTCGGCCTCGATACCAATTTGTACGACAACTGCAACTTCGGTGCCGGACCTGACGCGATTCGGGAAATCCGCGCTGACATCCGGGATGTCACTCGTGACGACCTGGAGGGCTTCGACGCGGTCGTGCATCTGGCGGCATTGTCGAATGATCCGCTGGGCAACCTTGATTCCCAGCTGACCTACGACATCAATTACCACGCTTCGGTAAGGCTGGCGGAACTGGCGAAGGAGGCTGGCGCGCAGCGATTCGTCTTTGCCTCTTCCTGCAGCACCTACGGGGCGGCGGGCGACGATTTTCTCGACGAAGATGCCTCGCTGAATCCGGTGACGCCCTACGGCGAGTCGAAGGTATTTGTGGAACGCGATGTCCGGAAGCTGGCAGACGATAACTTCTCGCCTACTTTCATGCGCAATGCAACCGCCTACGGCGTATCGCCGCGGCTGCGCCTGGACATCGTTCTGAATGACCTGGTGGCGTCGGCCTTCACCACGGGCCGGATCCTGATTAAGAGCGATGGCACGCCGTGGCGCCCCATCGTGCATATCCGGGACATCATCGGGGCGATGGTTGCGGCCCTCGAAGTTCCGCGCGAGCGGGTGCATAACCAGACCTTCAACGTAGGCCGCACTGAGGAAAACTATCGTATCCGGGAGCTGGCGGAGATCGTGGCGCAGACTGTGCCCGGCTGCAATGTTGAATACGCTCCCGGCGGCGGTCCGGACAAGCGCTGCTATCGCGTCACCTGTGAGAAGATCAGCCGGCTGTTGCCGGAGTTTCGCCCTCAGTGGACCGCTCGCAAAGGCGCACAGGAACTTTACGATGCCTATCGCGCCGCCAACCTGACCCGGGAAGAGGTGGAGAGCGGCCGGTACACGCGGCTGAAAGCTATCGATCGCCTGATGAAGACTGAGGCGCTCGATCCGACGCTTCACTGGGCTCTTGACCGCCAGGTCGCGGCATCGACGGTTCGCTGAAACGGAAACAGCAAGGAGGAGGAAGAGGCTTTTTATGATCTTTACGGAGACAAAACTTAAGGGAGCTTTCATCATCGATATCGAGCGGCGCGAGGACTCCCGCGGGTTCTTCGCTCGCGCGTTCTGCCAGCATGAGTTCGAAGATCACGGCCTCAAGCCGGTGATCGCCCAGTCCAACGTCGCGTTCAACCATCGCAAGGGCACGCTGCGGGGTATGCATTTTCAATTTCCCCCTGCTGCGGAGACCAAGTTTGTCCGCGCTACGCGGGGCGGAATCCTTGACATCATCGTCGATCTCCGCCCGGAGAGCCCCACCTATCTGGAGCACGTTGCCGTCGAGCTGACGGAGGACAACAGTCGCGGTCTTTATGTGCCGGAGCGCTTTGCTCACGGATATCAGGTTCTGGCTGACAAGACTGAGACGAGTTATCAGGTGGGCGAGTTTTACACGCCGGGATCGGAAGGCGGCCTGATGTACAACGATCCCCGTCTGCATCTGGAATGGCCTCTGCCGGTGAGCGTGATTTCCGACAAGGACCAGCAGTGGAAGCCGCTTGATGAGCAGGAATCGGAACTAAAGCAGCGGATGAGCCTGGAACCGGCCGTGGCCGGCAGCAGCCGTTAGTGCGAGGGGAGACAGACCATGATTATTGTCGATACGGCGCTGGAAGCAAGAGAGAAGGAAGGCAGGCCCATCCGAGTGGGGATGATCGGTGCGGGCTTCATGTCGCAGGGCCTTGCCAACCATATTGTGAACACCACGGTGGGGATGCGTCTGGCCGGTGTATATAACCGGAGGCCGCAACGGGCATTCGACTTATGCGCCTACGCCGGCATCACGGATGTTGCTTCTCCGAAGACGCAGGCCGAAGCCGACCAGGCAATGCGGGAAGGCAAGGTCGTAGCGACGGGGGATGCGTTTCTGCTGGCGCGTTCCACGGAAATCGATGTGCTGGTGGATGTGACCGGTTCGGTGGAATTCGGCGCCCAGGTCGCGCTGGAGGCGTTCCGGCATGGAAAGGACGTGGTGCTGCTGAACGCGGAGATCGACGCCACGATTGGCCCCATCCTTCAGACCTATGCCCGCAAGCATGGGGCAATCCTGTCCGCGTGCGACGGGGACGAGCCCGGACTGCAGATCAATCTGTACCGCTGGGTGAAGGGCCTGGGGCTGACGCCGCGAGTGATCGGCAATGTGAAGGGGCTTCAGGATCCATATCGGAATCCGACAACGCAGAAGGGCTTTGCGGAGAAGTGGGGACAGAATCCGGCGATGGTGACCAGCTTTGCCGATGGCTCCAAGATCAGTTTCGAGCAGGCCATCGTGGCCAACGCCACGGGATTCAAGGTGCAGTCGCGGGGCATGTCGAGGGGCCGCGAATACAAAGACGACGTGATGAAGATTGGGCGTCTCTACGACATCGACGAGGTACGAAAGCTGGGGGGAGTTATCGACTATGTGGTGGGAACGCCGCTCACGAAGCTGTATGTGCTGGCGGAACATCCTGACCCCAAACAGCAGCACTATCTGAGCCTCTACAAGATGGGAGACGGGCCGCTCTATTCGTTCTTCACCCCCTACCATCTGGTGCACTTCGAAGTGCCGGCGGCCATTGCGCGGGTGGTGCTCTTCCGGGATTCGCTGGCTCGGCCTCTGGGCGGGCCAGTGGTCGAGGTGTGTGCAGTGGCGAAGCGGGATCTGAAGGCCGGCGAGATACTCGACGACTACGGCATGTACATGACCTACGGCGAGGCCGTCAATGCCGATGAGATGTGCGAAAAGCGCTATCTGCCGGAGGGACTCGTCGAAGGCTGCCTGCTGAAACGGGATGTGGCCAAAGACGCAGTGGTGACCTACGACGACGTCGAGCTGCCGCAGGGCCGGCTGGCCGACCGTCTGCGAGCGGAGCAGTATCGCGTGTTCCGCGGAGAGACGTGGCTGGAAGCCCTGACCGCCGCACAGGTGGAAGCGTAACCGGGATTGCAAAGGAAGAGAGCTGGGAGAGAGTTATGAAAGTGGTTCTGTTCTGCGGTGGTCTGGGGCTGCGGATTCGGGATGCTGAGGACATTCCGAAACCCATGGTCCACATCGGCTATCGTCCGATTCTGTGGCACGTGATGAAGTACTATGCCCACTTCGGACATAAGGATTTCATCCTGTGCCTGGGCTACCGAGCGGATGCGATCAAGAATTATTTCCTCAACTACGACGAGTGCGCTTCGAATGACTTTGTCCTGTCGGGTGGGGGCAAGACACTCAAGCTGATTAACAGCGACATTCAGGACTGGCGCATCACGTTCGTTGATACGGGTATTAGCTCTAACATCGGCCAGCGGCTGAAGGCGGTACAGCCTTATCTCGAAGGCGAGGAAGAGTTTCTCGCTAACTACAGCGACGGACTTACCGATCTGCCCTTGCCGGAACAGCTGGCTCACTTTCACCAGCAGGGAAAGATTGCGAGCTTTCTCTGCGTACGTCCGAACCTGAGCTATCACCTGGTGTCGCTGGAGCAGGGGAACGGAAGTCTGGTGTCCGATATTCATTCGATCGGAAACGGCAGCATCCGGATCAACGGCGGCTTCTTTGTCTTCAAAACACAGATTTTCGACTACATGCGAGACAGGGAAGAACTGGTGATCGAACCGTTCCATCGGCTGCTTGAAGAGCGACAGCTGATCGGTTACCCCTACGACGGTTTCTGGGCCAGCATGGATACGTTCAAGGATCGTCAGCAACTGGAGGGTCTGTGCGCCGGAGGCGTAGCTCCATGGGAGTTATGGAAGAAGAACGGCAGTGCAGCTCACTCCGTGCCGGCGCAGATATGATCCCCCTCCGGCTAGTCGCAAAGAGCAGTGGTCCTCTGAAAATTCTCTGCATCGGGGCTCACTCGGACGATATCGAGATCGGCTGTGGCGGGGCCATCCTCCGCCTCGCCGAAGAATATCCCGGTTGTGAGTTTTACTGGGCGGTATTCAACGCGGTCGGGGTGAGGGAGGCGGAAGCCAGGCGCGCCGCAGGTCTGTTCGCCGGCTCCCGCCTCAAAGGGCCGATACTGAAAGGTTTCGAGGATGGGTTCATGCCATGGGCCGGCACCGAGGTCAAGGCGGTATTCGAGAACGAATTGAAGCCCGTGGCTCCCGATCTCATCTTCACTCACAATGGCCAGGACGCCCACCAGGACCACCGACTGCTGAATCAGCTCACCTGGAACACCTTTCGCAATCATCTGATCTTCGAGTACGAAATTCCCAAGTACGACGGCGATCTCGGTCGTCCTTCGGTCTTTGTTCCTCTCCGCCGCGAGCTCTGCGACGCCAAAGTTGTGCATCTGATGGATGCCTTCGGATCGCAGCGGTCGAAGCACTGGTTTGAGCCGGGGACATTCCTATCCCTCATGCGCCTGCGCGGCATGGAATGCGCCTCCGACAGCGGTTATGCCGAGGCGTTTTACTGCAGAAAGCTTGTGCTTTGAGTGAAGTGGGTATCCGACAGACGGCCGAGGCGGGTTCGTTCACCAGTCAGGTGCGGACGATCGCTGAGCGAAGCCAAGGGGGATGACGGGCGGCGGGGCTGTCGGCCACTCGATAATTCATGCGCGGCGGGGCGGAGGAGCAGCATCGTCTCGATAGCAAGGCGTATAATGCAAGGTACTGGCTGAACTCGAGAATGTCGCTGCGACCAGGGTCTTCCAGTTCGGTCATCCACCTATGGCTGAGGTGAGTGACATCAGCATCAGGCCCATGCACACGTCGTAGTTGCGGCACGTTTCGTCCAGCTTCCTGTCGAAGTGCCTGATGAGGCGGACACTTGGGCGAACGGTTTCCCCCTCTCCTCGGCGAGATCGCCCTTTGTTGATCATTGCGGAGTGCCCATCGGTTGTTTAAAGCGTTAGCTCCGGGATTAACCGGGCGGCGATGAAGGCATCGAAATTGTTTTAAATATGCGCTGGAACCGCATGACTTTCGGAATATTGCTGCCGCAACACCTGAAGCGTAGACTGATCGCTCGTTGGACTAATCGGTCCCGCGGCGAAAAGGAGAGTGTCACCGTGCGACGGCTACTCCCCCTGATTCTGGCGGCTTTTTCGTGCTCCATCGGCTGGGCACAGACTCCGGCGCTCGTTCAGCATGTCAGTTGTCCCAATTCTGGCCCCATCGGCAGCGGGGTTGGAGGCGCCATGAGCAGCACTCCCGTCTATCAATGCCCGCTGCCGGAGCCGGCGCAGGCAGGCAACGCGATTCTTCTGGGCATTTTCTCTGATAACACCGGCAATCCCACCTGGAACGTTTCGGACGATCATTCAAACAGCTGGACTCTCGCGGCCAGCACCACAGACAGCGACAAAAATATCATCGCCGTGTACTACGCCCTCAACGTGGCCGCTGGAACACGAGTCATTACCGTCAAGAACTCCGGAGGGACAGCGGGTTATCTGGCTGTTTCGGCCAGCGAGTACTACAACGTTGCGCAAACATCGGCGCTGGACGCCAACAGTTGCAATTCGGGTTCCAGTTCCACTTCGATCTCGACGGGAAGCGTTACCCCTTCGACTTCGGGGGACTTGCTGTGGCAGTGGGCTGCAAACGCAAATGCCGCCCCGGTTGCTTCCATTGCAGCTGGATCGCAATCGAATATTGTGTGGCGACTCAATGGAACTGATATCCACGACGGGGATGCCACGCAGGCGGGCGTCTACAGTGCAACCAGCGCAATCAATCCGACTTTTACCAGCGGAACGTCGGAGCCTTGGGACACCTGCGTGATTGCGCTCAAAGCTGCAAACGCCGGCAGCGCTCCCAAGCAATCTTTTCGGATTCTTCACATGCTGCACCAACAGATGGCTGCGAGCGATACGAGTCCTTTCGCCATTGAAATGCCAACATCCGGAAATCTCGTGGTTATTTCCTTCATATCGGGCGGTAATTACATCACCAGCATATCCAGCAGCCCCTCGAATACCTGGGACAGCACAGGACCCACTGCCGGCAGCGGCACTCAGGCGATCTCTCAAGTTTATTATGCCGCTAACGCCAACACGTCGAACACCATGACTTTCTCCATTAGTCAGGCTGGAACGATGACCGGAACGACATTCATGATGTATGATATCATCGGTGCCGCATCATCGCCATTTGACGTTGACTCAGGCGGCCAGTCGGGGACCCAGAACGGCATCACCTCAACGCTGACCAGTTGTAAAGCTTGCCTCACACCAACCGCAGCAAGTGAACTGCTCCTGGGTAATGTGGGGAATTCGTGGTGCACCGCGACGGGCATCACTGCGCCAAGCCCCGCGTTGTTTGATGCTGCGACGTATACCGGGAACAGTGTCAATGGGGCGGAGTCCGTGGATCAGAATAATGGCTGGTTCCACTATTACGATTCGGGAACTGGTCCGATCACAGCAACCTGGACATACACTTGCGGAAGCAATGCGCAAGGCCTCTGGACAGGGCGTGTGTCGGCATTCAAAGGCACCGGCCTTCAACCTGCGGCCCCAACGAACTTGCAGGGGACGATTATTCCACAATAATCAGCACGGGCATTGCGTGCGCCGGTCGCCCCCAGATCTTTGGCAGAATATCGAGATCGGATTCGGCTGCCCGCTCCTCGCGACGTGTCAGTAATATCCGTGTAGCCTGACTTGAGATGACTGCATGTCACGGCTGGACTCCTCGTGGGCGGAAGAATCGACTTTGTGCATACGCGGCCATGGAAGCCGATACCGATCGCAGGAGCGAAAGGCTCCGCCGGAAGACTACGCATCGCGTGCCTGAACGTAAATTGGCTATGAACCCTCTCTGGTGCGAGTTCGAAGTGTGAAATGTCCCGCAATGCCAAAATAGCGAAATTACAAAACATTGTGGCTACCGAAGCAAGACAGATCACCTTCCCATCGCAAATCTGCCCTGCAAAAGGAACGTGTCTGTGAGATTCCGGCCCTCAACAAAACGTAAAGGAACCTAGATAATGACAGAGAAACGTGTCGACTTAGAAGAACCCAGTGGGCGAGTCAGAGGTTGTGAGCGATGAATCGGGCGTGGCAATGGCTGTCCGATAAACAGCGCGGGGCTGCTACGCTTTGGACTTACGCACATTTGCTCGCAAATTGGCGGATGGTCTGGCTGTGCAAGCATAATAAGAGACCTCTGCCTGCATTGCGCTTTCGGAGCGGTTCAATTCTGAATCATGGGAGATATGACGACCCGCTCCTGCTCCTGGATGAGGTCTTCATCAGGCGTCTATATGATTTCAAGACCGACGCTCCACCTGAGGGGATTATGGTGGACATCGGCGCCAACATTGGGGCTGTGACTCAGTTCTTTTCGTTGGCATCTCCAACATTGCAGATTCATGCTTACGAGCCGAACCCTGCTGCGTTCGAAGTGCTTCGACAAAACATCGAGGACAATCGTCTGGGGGCCAGGGTAACTGCATTTTCGGAAGCGGTAGGACGCGAGGCCGGAGACTTGAGTCTCTGGGTGGATGTCAACACGACGCTTTCAACCGCATACATGGAAAGCTCCCCTGGTGAGGGGGGCAGAAAAATCAAAGTGCCCATGATCAGTCTGGATGAGGTCTGGCGACGGTTAAGTAGTCACGGTCGCATTTGGCTCCTTAAGGTTGACACAGAGGGTGCTGAGGGCGACATTCTGGAAGGGGCTTCGAAGATTGCCCTGGACGCGGTACAAAATGCGATCATCGAGTATCACGACAATATTGTTCCCGGAGTATCCGACCGCTGTTATCGGGTGTTAGGTGATAGTGGCTTTAAGTGGAACACTTTTGTTCATCCTTGGAACGAAGGGATCATCTACGCTAGCCGCTGAGGCGGAAGTCGAGACTATCTCCGTTGACAGAACCAACCGCCCATCCTACCGATGTCGTTAGGGGAGAGACGAGTGACATCCACTTCTTTGGACAGAAAGGCTGAATTAGAAGAGCGCATTGCGGCTCGCAAAGCGCGCATCGGAATCGTCGGCATGGGGTATGTCGGCCTGCCGCTGGCCCTTCTTTTCAGCGAAGAACGCTTTCGCGTTACCGGCTTCGACATCGACTTCCGCAAAGTCAATGCGCTGAATGAAGGCGGATCATACATCGTGCGCATCCCGGCGACGGAAATCC
>Ga0335074_10001512_pt1 | contig 31507 bp, 28 predicted proteins | sample Lox_Sample_23_FD_206715 | JGI IMG/M metagenome (GOLD analysis project Ga0335074, IMG submission 206715) | Soil microbial communities from Loxahatchee National Wildlife Refuge, Florida, United States - Lox_Sample_2.3 | ecosystem: Environmental > Terrestrial > Soil > Wetlands | place: USA... | reverse complement strand
AATCGAACTCGATTCCCTGGCCGATGCGGTTGGGGCCGCCGCCGAGGATCATGATCTTGCGGCGGTTGGTGGGCTGCGCCTCGCACTCCTCCTCGTAGGTCGAGTAGAGATAGGCGGTCGAGGTCGCAAACTCCGCAGCGCAGGTGTCGACGCGCTTGTAGACCGGCCTCACGCCCAGGTCGTGGCGCTTGGCGCGTACCGCCTTCTCCGGCAGATCGAGCAGCCGGCCGAGCCGGCTGTCGGAAAAGCCCTTGCGCTTCAGCAGCCGCAGCCGCTCCGCGGTGAGATCGCCGAAGGCTTCCGCCGCGATGCGCTGCTCCTCCGCGATGAGATCTTCGATCTGCGCCAGGAACCACGGGTCGATGTGCGTGAGCTCCGCGATGCGCTCGAAGGACCAGCCGGCGCGGAACGCGTCGGCAACGTACAGCAGCCTGTTGGCTCCGGGCGCGCGCAATTCATAAGAGAGCGTCGTCTCGCCGTCCTCGTCGAGGGGCAGCTTCAGGATGGGCGAGAGGCCATCGAGACCGGTCTCGAGCCCGCGCAGCGCTTTCTGCAGCGACTCCTGGAAGGTACGGCCGATGGCCATGACCTCGCCCACCGACTTCATCTGGGTCGTCAGACGGTCGTTGGCGGCCGGAAACTTCTCGAAGGTGAAGCGCGGGATCTTGGTGACCACATAGTCGATCGACGGCTCGAAGGAAGCCGGCGTGGCGCCGCCCGTGATGTCGTTCTTCAGCTCATCGAGCGTATAGCCGACGGCGAGCTTGGCGGCGATCTTGGCGATCGGGAAGCCTGTCGCTTTGGAAGCGAGCGCGGAGGAGCGCGATACGCGCGGATTCATCTCGATCACGAGCAGGCGCCCGTCGTCCGGGTTGACCGCGAACTGCACGTTGGAGCCGCCCGTATCGACGCCTATCTTGCGCAACACGGCGATCGAGGCATCACGCATGCGCTGATACTCTTTGTCCGTCAGAGTCAACGCCGGAGCCACGGTGATCGAATCGCCCGTATGCACGCCCATCGGGTCGAGGTTCTCGATCGAGCAGACGATGATGCAGTTGTCCTTGTGGTCGCGCACCACCTCCATCTCAAACTCTTTCCAGCCGATCACCGATTCCTCGAGCAGCACCTCGGAGGTCGGTGACGCGTCGAGCCCGCGCGCCGCGATGTCCTCGAGCTCCTCGCGGTTGTAGGCGATGCCGCCGCCGCTTCCGCCCAGCGTGAACGACGGGCGGATCACGATCGGGTAGCCGATCTCCGCCGCGACGCTCAGCGCCTCATCGAGGCTGCGCGCAATCTGCGAATGCGGTGTCTCGAGCCCGATCTCGCGCATGGCGTTGCGAAAGAGCTCGCGGTCCTCGGCCATGTCGATGGCGGCCCTGGAGGCGGCGATCAGCTCGACGCCGTGCTTCTCCAGCACCCCCTCACGGACCAGATCGAGCGCGGTGTTGAGCGCAGTCTGTCCACCCATGGTCGGCAGCAGCGCATCGGGGCGTTCCTTCTCGATGATGCGTGCCACCGTACGCCAGTTGACCGGCTCGATATAGATCGCGTCCGCCATGCCGGGATCGGTCATGATGGTGGCGGGATTGGAGTTGACCAGGATGACCCGGTAGCCCTCCTCCTTCAGCGCCTTGCAGGCCTGCGCGCCGGAATAGTCGAACTCGCACGCCTGGCCGATGATGATCGGGCCGGCGCCGATGATGAGGATGCTCTGAATGTCCGTTCTTTTCATGGCCTGCGGTCAACCTTCCACGAGGTCACGATCTCACCGCGGTCTGTTGACGGCGCGCCTGCTCCTCCGCCTGGCGGAGCTGGGTCTGCAGACGCCGCAGCATCAGATGATTGAAGCGCTCGAAGAGCGGCTTCAGGTCGTGCGGGCCGGGGCTCGCCTCCGGGTGGCCCTGGAAGCCGAACGCCGCCCGGTCCTTGAAGGCGAGGCCCTGCAGCGAGCCGTCGAAGAGCGAGCGATGCGTGGGCCGCACGTTGGCAGGCAACGTCGCCTCATCAACCGCGAAGCCGTGATTCTGGCTGGTGATGAACACCCGCCCGGAATCCAGGTCCTGCACCGGATGGTTGGCGCCGTGGTGGCCGAATTTCATCTTCATGGTGCTGGCGCCACACGCGAGTCCGAGGATCTGGTGGCCGAGGCAGATGCCGAACACCGGAACGTCGGTCTCGAGGAACTTGCGGGTCGCGTTGATGGCGTAGTCACAGGGCTCGGGATCGCCGGGGCCGTTGGAGAGGAAGATGCCGTCTGGCGCGAGTGCCAGCGCCTCCTCGGCGCCGGTCTGTGCCGGCACGACGGTCATGCGGCAGCCGAAGTCCGCCAACAGGCGCAGGATGTTGCGCTTGATCCCGAAGTCATAGGCCACGACGTGCAGCCGCTGATGCGAGCGGATGGGCGGGCGCGAGCTCTCCGGCCAGACGCTTCCCTCGTTCCATTGAAAGCTGCGCTTGACGGTGACGACCTTGGCGAGATCCATGCCCTTCAGGCCCGGGAACTTGCGCGCGGCCTTGATGGCCGCGGCGGTATCCACCTGCTCACCGGTCATGATGCAGCCGGCCTGAGCGCCGGTCTCACGCACGATGCGCGTCAGCCGCCGCGTGTCCAGACCCGCGATGGCGACGACGCGTCCGCGCTCCAGGAACTGGCCGAGCGACTCGCTGGCGCGCCAGTTGCTGGCGCGCGGCGGCAGATCGCGGATGACGAGTCCGGCCGGGTAGATCTGAGCGGACTCGAGGTCCTCGGGCGTGCAGCCGGTGTTGCCGATGTGCGGACAGGTGAGTGTGACGATCTGGCGGGCGTACGACGGGTCGGTGAGGATCTCCTGGTACCCCGTCAATGCGGTGTTGAAAACGACTTCGCCCGTGGTGTTGCCCTTGGCACCAATCGACTGGCCGCGGAAGATGGTGCCATCCGCAAGCGCCAGTACAGCGGGTTGATTCACTTCAAACTCACCTCGCTAAGTTGCAATCCTGCCACCCGCCCGAAAGCGATCGCGTGAGCGGCCCCGGGCCGTTCCCGGGGGCGCGGGATCGAAAGAGTCACATGGCGCGCTCGCGCAAATCGCCGGGAGCGATTTGCGCCCATATACAAAGCGGGAGGAGTTCTCACGAACTTCCTCCCGCCCTGCATGGACTAATCCCTACTCGGATTACGCGGAAATTTTACGGTCCGCGCGCCTGGGTGTCCATGGAAAGTTCCTCCGCCGCGCCGCGGCAAAACGCCGCAGACAATCATCTAAGTGCATGATCCGCATCGACAATATCGCTCATGTCATAGCGGCCCGGCGGCTGAGCTCGGAGCCAGCGCGCGGCCCGGAGCGCCCCGCGCGCGAAGATCGCCCGGTCCCCTGCCCGGTGACTCAGACGCAGCTCCTCCCCGGGGCCCGCAAAGAGCACCGTGTGCTCCCCGACGATGTCGCCGCCGCGGACGACGGCCAACCCGATTTCCCCCTGCCGCCGCGGCCCGATCCGCCCGGCGGGACTGCCGGGGAGCGCTTCGGCGGGCGCCAGGCCCCGCCCCTCGCCCGCCGCCCGGGCGAGCGCCAAGGCGGTCCCCGAGGGCGCGTCCCGCTTCATCCGGTGATGCGCCTCCATGATCTCGACGTCGAATTCGGGGGGCAAGGCGCGGGCCGCCCTGCGAACCAGCTCCGTCAGCAACGCGACGCCGAGGCTGGTGTTGGGCGCGATCAGCAGTGGAATCTCGCCGGCCGCGGCATCGAGCTCCGGTTCCGTCAGCTCGGCCGCGAAGCCGGTGGTGCCGATGAGCAGCGGCTTGCGCGCGGCGCGACAGGCGGCGATGTTGGCGCGGGTCGCATGCGGCTGTGAGAAGTCGACCGCGACATCCGCCGCTCCGAGCGCGGCGGCCAGGTCGCTCGTGACCTCCACGCCGAGGGGCTGCATGCCCACGAGCACGCCGGCATCACGGCCGAGGCTGGGGCTGCTCGCTGATGCCACCGCCGCCGTGACCCGCACCGTGGGCAACTCGCCGGCAACGCGCACGAGCGCCTGGCCCATGCGCCCGCTCACGCCGATGATGACAACCCGCGCCGGCGCCACGGATCCAACTCTCATGCGCCCGAGAAGAAACGCTTGACGCCGTCGAAGAACCCCTTCTCACGCGGCGCATGCCGGTGCCGGTCCTTCTGCAGCGATTCATGGAGCTGACGGATCAGCTCCCGTTGCTCGGTGGACAGGTGTACCGGCGTCTCCACCACGACGCGACAGAAGAGATCACCCCGCGAGTTCCCCCGCACGGGCTTCACGCCCTTGTCGCGCAATCGAAAGACGCGTCCCGACTGGGTTTCGGCCGGGATTTTCAGGGTCACATCGCCGTCGAGCGTCGGCACCTCGACCGCGCCACCGAGCGCGGCGGTCGCGAAACTGATCGGCACTTCACAGCTCAGATGTTCTCCATCCCGCTCGAAGATAGCATGCTCACGCACGTGAACTTCGACGTAGAGATCGCCTGGCGGACCGCCGTTGCGCCCCGCCTCCCCTTCGCCTGCGAGACGGATGCGGTCCCCGGTGTCGACGCCAGCCGGAATCTTCACTGACAGTTGACGGCTGCGGCGCACGCGGCCCTGCCCGAGGCAGGTGTCGCACGGGTTCTTGACGATGGTGCCCGAGCCCCGGCATCGCGGGCAGGTCTGCTGCAGCTGAAAAAAGCCCTGGGAAATACGCACCTGGCCGGACCCGCCGCAGGTGTCGCACGCTGCCGGCGAGCTGCCCTTTGACGAGCCGGTGCCGTGACAGGTCTCGCACTCGGAGAGCTTCGGCACCTCGATCTCCATCGTGTGGCCGAAGACGGCCTGCGGCAGCTCGAGCTCGATCTCGTAGCGCAGGTCGGCGCCACGAAACACCTGCGCGCGGCCGCCGCGGCGCGCCGTCCCGAAGATATCGCCGAACACGTCGCCGAAAATATCGCCGAACGCATCGCCGGGGCCGAAGCCCCCGGGCCGCCCGCGGGCCTGCGCGGCGGCGGCCTCGACGCCGGCATGGCCGTACTGGTCGTATGCGGCTCGCTTCTGCGGGTCGGTGAGCACCTCGCAGGCTTCCTTCGCCTCCTTGAAGCGCTCCTCGGCCTCCTTGTCGTTGGGATTCCGGTCCGGGTGAAACTTCATCGCGAGGCGGCGATAAGCCTTTTTGATCTCCGCCTCGGTGGCCGTCCTGGGTACGTCGAGTACCTTGTAGTAATCGTTTTTCATGCGCTGCGCGCAGGACTAACGGGGTTCGCAGAGCGAGCCCCGTCCGTGAAGCGGCGCGAAGCGCGCCGGAAGAGAGTATCTCCGGTCAGCACTTCGCGCGTAAGCCCCCTGCCTGCACAACTCTCACGAAGCCTTGCGGTCCTTGTCTTTCACTTCCTCGAATTCGGCGTCGACCACATCGTCGCGCCCGCTCTGCCCGGAGCCGCCGGCCGACCCTGAGGAGGCCTGTTCGCCGCCGGCGGCTGCCTCGGGGCCCGCCTGCCCGGCCGCGTAGGCGCGCTGCGCGATCCCCGCCGATGCCTGCGCGAGAGCTTCGGTTTTCTTCTCGATGACATTGCGGTCATCGCCCTTGAGCGCGGTGCGCAGGTCCGAGATCGCGGATTCGGCCTTGGCGCGCTCGGCGGCATCGACTTTGTCGCCGAGGTCCTTGAGGCTTTTCTCGACGGCGTGGATCATGCCGTCCGCCTTGTTTCGGGTCTCGACCAGCTCGCGGAAGCGCTTGTCCTCGGCGGCATGCGCCTCGGCGTCACGTACCATCCGCTTGATCTCGTCCTCGGTGAGTCCGCTCGAGGCCTTGATCACGATCTTCTGCTCACGCCCGGTGGCCTTGTCCTTGGCGGAGACGTTGAGAATGCCGTTGGCGTCGATGTCGAAGGACACTTCGATCTGCGGCATGCCGCGCGGAGCGGGCGGAATGTCGCTCAGGTCGAACTTGCCGAGCGACTTGTTGTCGGCCGCGCGATCGCGCTCGCCCTGCAGGACGTGAATGGTGACGGCCGTCTGGCTGTCGTCGGCCGTGGAGAACACCTGCGACGCCTTGGTCGGAATCGTGGTGTTCTTCTCGATCAGCTTGGTCATCACGCCACCGAGCGTCTCGATACCGAGAGACAGCGGCGTGACGTCGAGCAGCAGGACGTCCTTGACCTCACCGGCGAGCACTCCGGCCTGGATGGCCGCGCCCACAGCGACTGCCTCGTCAGGATTGACGTCCTTGCGCGGCTCATGCCCGAAAAAGTCCTTCACGTACTTCTGCACCATGGGCATGCGCGTCTGGCCGCCGACCAGGATGACCTCCGCGATGTCGCTCGCCGAAACGCCGGCGTCCTTGAGCGCGGTGCGGCAGGGCGCGATGGTCTTCTGCACCAGGTCCTCGACCAGCGACTCGAGCTTCGCCCGGGTCAGCTTGATGTTGAGGTGCTTGGGACCCGAGGCATCCGCCGTGATGTATGGCAGGTTGATGTCGGTCTGCTGGGTGGAGGAGAGCTCGATCTTGCCCTTCTCGGCCGCCTCCTTCAGGCGCTGCATGGCGAGCGGGTCTTTGCGCACGTCGACGCCCGACTCCTTCTGGAACTCGTCGGCCAGAAAATTGATGATCCGCAGGTCGAAGTCCTCGCCGCCGAGGAAAGTGTCACCGTTGGTCGAGAGCACCTCGAACTGGCGCTCGCCGTCGACCTCCGCGATCTCGATGATCGAGATGTCGAACGTGCCGCCGCCCAGGTCATAGACGGCGATCTTGCGGTCACTGCCCTGCTTGTCGAGGCCATAGGCGAGCGCGGCCGCGGTCGGCTCATTGATGATGCGCTTGACCTCCAGGCCGGCGATGCGCCCGGCATCCTTGGTGGCCTGGCGCTGCGAATCGTTGAAGTAGGCGGGCACGGTGATCACGGCCTCGGTCACCGGCTCTCCCAGGTAGTCTTCCGCCGTCTTCTTCATCTTCATGAGCACGCGGGCGGAGATCTCCTGCGGCGCCATCTTCTTGCCCTGCACTTCCACCCACGCGTCGCCGTTGTCCGCGCGCGCGATCTTGTAAGGCACCATCTTGACGTCGCGCTGGACCACCTCATCGTCGAACTTGCGTCCGATGAGGCGCTTGATGGCGAACAGGGTGTTCTGCGGATTGGTGACCGCCTGACGCTTGGCGGGCTGTCCCACCAGCACCTCGTTGTCCTTCGTGAAGGCAACGATCGATGGGGTGGTACGGTCGCCCTCGCTGTTCTCGATCACGCGGGGCTTGCCGCCCTCCATGATGGCCACACACGAATTGGTCGTGCCGAGGTCGATGCCGATTACCTTTGCCATGTGTCTACTCCGCCGGAATCTCTTTCCAAAGGGGGATGATGTCGATGCACTTTCTGGGTGTTCGCGGCGCCGATTCAAGGCCGGACGGCGCTCTTTTCGAAGCGGAGCACATCCATGTGCCTGATCACTGGGCCTACGCCTTGGCCACGATCACGCGGGCCGGGCGGATGACCCGGCCGTTCAGCTCGTAGCCGGTCTGCACCACCTGCAGCACCGTGCCGGGCTTCGCGGTAGCCGATTCCTGCGCCAGCATCGCCTCATGCCGGCTCGGGTCGAAGGGCTCTCCGACGGGGTTGATCGGGGTGACGCCGAGCCGTTCCAGAGCCTTGGCAAGCAGCTGGAGCGTCGCCTGCTGACCCTGCTTCAGGGCGCGGGTGTCGAAGTCCGCCTGATCGGCACTCTGCACGGCAAGCTCCAGGCTGTCGCGCACGGGCAGGAGCTCCGCGGCGAACTTCTCCAGGCCATAGCGATTGGCCGCTTCGATGTCGCGCTGCGCGCGCTTGCGCACATTGTCGAGCTCCGCCACGGCGCGCAGGTACTGCTCCCAGTGGCTGCGCGCCCGCTCCTCGGCATCGGCGAGGGCCTGCTGCAGGCGCTCGAGCTCGGCCGGCGCCGAGGCCGATCCCGGCATCCCGGCAGCCGCCTGCCCGCCGTTCTCCTCCGTACCCATCAGGTAACCTCCACAGTCAATTGGCGCAAAGGCGGCATCGTGCCGCTTTGCGCGAGCGCGGGCCACTGGCTTTTTCGACCTCGTGGCCCAGGGAGCGGCCCCGGGCCGCTCATTGGCTTGCTTTTCGCCGCACTTCTTTTGGACTATCTACGGGAATTCAAGGCGGCGCCGAGAAGCTTCGCGGTCATGTCCACGATCGGGATCACCCGCTCGTAGGCCATGCGCGTCGGCCCGATGACGCCGAGCACGCCGACAACCGAGTCCGGCGAGCCGTAGGGGGCCGTCACCACGCTGCAGTCATCGAGGATCTGATAGCCGGACTCGTGGCCGATGAAGATCTGCACACCCTCGGCCCGCAGGCTGTTGTCGAGCAGGTGCAGGAAATCGCGCTTCTCGTTGAACGCCTCGAAGAGGCGCCGCAGTTTCTCGACGCTCGAGAGCTCTCCGGCCCCCATGAGATTGGTCTCGCCCTTGATGACGTATTCGAGCCGGTCATCGCCGCCGGCGCCGGCCTCGAAGACGTGCTGCGCCATGGAGATGGCGTCCAGCATGACCTGATTCATGTGGGCGCGGGTTTCGCTGAGCTGGCGCAGGATCTCCTGCCGCACCTGCGCCAGCGAGCGGCCGCGGAACTGCTCGTTGAGGAAGTTGGAGGCGCGCTTGAGCTCATCGGGCGAGTAGTAGCGCTCGAGCTGGATGATGCGGTTCTGCACTTCGCGCTCGCCGTAGACCAGCACGACGAGGACGCGGTTCTCGGACAGGCTCACGAACTCGATCTGCGTGATCGACGCCTCCGCGGCTCGCGGCAGCGTCACCACCCCGGCGAGGCGCGTCACGCTCGAAAGCAGCTGCGACACCGTGCCGATGAGATCCTTCGGGCTCTCGCGCGCCGCCTCGAGCTGGCGGCCTCCGAGCTGGCGGCGGATCTCTGCGGCGGCGGCCTCCTCGACCGGCTGCACCTGCAACAGGGTGTCGACGAAGAAGCGGTACCCCTTGTCCGTCGGGATGCGTCCCGCGGAGGTATGCGGCGATGCGACGAAGCCCAGCTCCTCGAGGTCGGCCATCACGTTGCGGATGGTCGCCGAGGAAAGCTGCAAGCCCGACTCTCGCGAGAGAGAACGGGAGCCGACGGGCTGGCCGTCACGGATGTAGCTTTCGATGAGCGCCCGCAGCAGGTGTTGCGCCCGCTCGTTGAGCTGCTCTTCGCGGCCTTCTACTGTCATAGGTCTCTAACCCTACACCGCAAACTATAGACGGCCGAGCCGACCGTCAAGCAAGCCCTTTGCCGTCCTGCTACGATCCCGCGAATGGCCCTCCCCGTCCGCACGTGCGCGCTGGTCGGCAGATTCACGGACTCGCGCGTCGCGGAGTCCGTGGACGCCCTGCTGGCGCATCTGGCGACCCGACAGATTGAGGTGCTCGTCAGCGACACGGCGGCAATCGCCGATGCCTCGGCAGCCTCCGCAGCGGCGCTGCGGCGCGTACCCGATGGCGAGCTGGGCCGCCGCGCCGACCTCATGATCGCAATCGGCGGCGACGGCACCTTGCTCTACGCCGCGGGCCTCGTCGCCCGCCACGGCGTACCCCTTCTAGGGATCAATCGTGGCCGGCTCGGGTTCCTGACCGACGTGATGCCGCAGGACATGCTGGGCTGCGTCGATGCCGCGCTCGAGGGTCGGCTCGAGAGCGACGAGCGCCCGCTGCTCGCCGCCTGCCTGCGCCAGTCGAGCGGTGCGGTCGCGGAGGCACTCGCGCTCAACGACGTCGTGCTGCAGAAGCTGGCAACCGGGCGGATGCTGGACTTCGAAACGCGTGTCGGCGGCCGATATGTCAACACCCACGCCGGCGACGGTATCGTCGTCGCGAGCGCAACCGGCTCGACCGCTTATGCTCTATCCTGCGGCGGTCCGATCATCGAGCCGCACCTCGATGCGCTCGTCTTGGCGCCGATCTGCCCTCATACCCTGTCGGATCGTCCGATCGTGGTTTCCGCGCGGGAGCAGATCGAAATCGAGCTCCTGCAGCGGCCCGACATCCGTGGACAGGTGACCTGCGACGGCACGATTCTCGGGCAGATCGCCCCTGGAGATCGGCTGGAAGTGAAGGCCGCGGGCGAGCGGATCAGGCTGCTGCACCCCGCGGGCCACGACTACTTCCGTCTGCTGCGCTCGAAGCTCCACTGGGGCCGCGGCAACGCCGAGCGCTGAGCCGCCATGCTCATCCGCCTGCAGATACGCGACTTTGCGATCATCGAGGCGATCGAGCTCGAGCTCTACCCGGGACTCACGGTGCTCACCGGCGAGACCGGCGCGGGCAAATCGATCCTGGTCGATGCGCTGCAGTTGCTGGCAGGCGGCCGGGGTGGACCGGAAATGATCCGCCACGGGGCCGAGCGGGCCGAGATCACCGCGACGTTCGACCTGCGCAAGGCGCCGCCGGGACTGATGCGCTGGCTGGAGGAGCAGTCGATCGACCGCAGCGATGAGCTCATGGTGCGCCGGGTTCTGTCGGCGGACGGCCGCTCCCGGGCATACGTCAACGGCCAGTCCGTTCCGGTTCTGCTCCTGCGGGAGGCCGGCAGCATTCTCATCGACATCCACGGTCAGCACGAATTCCAGTCGCTCACGCGGGCCGCCGCGCAGCGGGAACTGCTCGATGAATATGGGCGGCTCGAGCCCCTGGCGGGCCAGGTTGGGATCGCCTTTCGCGTCTGGCGCGAGATGCTCGAGCGCACCCTCGAGCTCGAAAGCCGAGCGCGCGATCGCGAGGCGAAGCTCGATCTGCTCAAGTATCAGGCGGGCGAGCTGCAGGCGCTCAGGCTGGAGGAGGGCGAGGTGGCCCGCCTCACGGACGAGCGGTCGCGGCTCATGAACCGTGGACGCCTGGCCGAGGCCGCGCAGATGGCGCTTGCGGCGCTCTACCAGGCCGAGGAGGGCAACGCGCACATCAACGTCAGCCGCGCGCTTCAGTCGCTGCGCGCGGCCGCGGCGCTCGACCCAAAGCTCGCGCCCGTAGTGGCCCTCGCGGAAGAGGCGGCAGTGCAGATCCGCGAGGCGGCGCGAGAGCTCGAGCGCTATGGCGAGAGCCTGGAACTCGATACGCAGCGGCAACAGGAGGTCGAGCGGCGTCTGGCCGCCATCGAGGAGCTGGCGAGGAAGAACCGCGTGACGCCTCTGGAGCTGCTGCCGCGCGCCGCACGGCTCACCGCGGAGCTCGAGGGGTTGGAGCGGGCGGAAGTCGATCTCGCGATGCTGCGTAAGGAGCTGTCCACGGCTCTGGACCGCTACCGCGAACAGGCGCAGCAGCTATCTGTGAAGAGAGCCGCCGCCGCCGCCTCGCTCGCCAAGGACATCACCGCGCGCATGCAGACCCTCGGAATGTCGGGCGGCCGTCTCGAGGTCGACGTGGCGCAGAGCCGGACCGCGGAACCGGCACAGCACGGCATCGACGATGTCGAGCTGCGCGTCAGCACCAACCCCGGCCAGCCTCCGCGCGCCCTCGCCAAGATCGCCTCCGGTGGGGAGCTGTCGCGCTTGTCGCTCGCGGTACAGGTCGCCGGCAGCGCGCAGGAGACGCGGAGCATGGTGTTTGATGAGGTCGATTCCGGTATCGGCGGCGCCGTGGCGGAGATCGTCGGGCGCGAGCTGCGGGCCCTCGGCGAGCGCGGACAGGTCTTGTGTGTGACTCATCTGCCGCAGGTCGCTTCGCAGGGCCATCATCATCTGCGCGTCACGAAGTTGACGGACGGCAAAACCACTCGCACATCCTTGACTGCGCTGTCCGGTGAAGACCGGATAGACGAGCTCGCCCGCATGCTCGGCGGGGTGGATGTCACCTCCAAAGCGCGGGAGCACGCGCGCGAGATGCTTCAGGTGGCAGGTAAGCGCTTGGGCGGGCGGCGGTAGGGGCAGTGGGCCTTGCGGCAGTTGCCGTAGAGGATCAGGGAATGGTCGCGGATCGTGAAACCCAACCGCTGCGCGACGGCCGTCTGGCGCTCTTCTATTCCGGAGTCCATGAACTCTTCGACGCGGCCGCAGTCCAGGCAGACGATATGATCGTGATGCGTGCCCTGATTGAGCTCGAAGACCGCCATGCCGTCCTCGAAGTGATGCCGGGTCACGAGGCCCGCGGCCTCGAACTGGGTGAGCACCCGGTAGACGGTGGCGAGCCCGATGTCCTCGTTGGAGTCGAGCAGGGTGCGGTAGATATCCTCGGCTGACAGATGCCGCGTCGCACTCCCCTCGAGGATCTCGAGGATCTTCAGGCGAGGCAGCGTCACCTTCAGGCCCGCTTTACGAAGGTCCTTGCCTTCCACCGCGTCATCTCCGGCGAATCCAGCCGCGCGTGGGATGAGCCGCGGCAGGTTCGCGATCAGGTATCATCGGCGCCCATTATTGCGCATTTTCCCTTGCGACGGACTTCCATGCGACGTGAACCCTTGATTTGTACCACTGGCCATAGCGCTTCGCTGTCCATGCTCCGCGCAAGCCCGGGGCGGGGCACCGGGCCTGCGCGGGCGCTCGCGGCTTCGCTGCTCGCCCTCACCGCGCTGGCCTTACTCCTCGGGCTCACGGGGTGCGTATACCGAATGGACATTCAGCAGGGCAACTACCTCGACGGCAAGACCGTGAGCCAGTTGAAGGTGGGCATGACCCGCAGCCAGGTGCGCTACCTCCTCGGCACGCCGATGGTGGAGGATGTGTTCAACACGGACCGCTGGGACTACATCTATTACTACAAGCGCGGCTACGTCCGCCGGCCGCTCGAGAGCCGCGTGATCGTCTACTTCAACGGCGACAAGGTGCAGCGTCTCGCGCTCTACAACGTGCCCAAGGGCCGCCCGCAAGGGCCGGGCCGTCTCGCCCCGGTTACCAAATTCTCGATCTTCTGATCTGATTGGCGCAAATCGCTCCCAGCGATTTGCGCGAGCGCGGCCCTCTGGCTTTGTCGACCTCGCGGCCCAGGGAACGGCCCTGGGCCGCTTACTTGCTTGCTTTCGGACGGCGCACGGATTGAGCGCGGCGTCTCGCACGGGGATCGTCGCGTAACGGGCGGTAGAGCTCGATGCGGTCGCCGTCGGCGGGGACGTCGGCGCGGCTGCGCGGCTCACCGAAGATGCCGACGGGAGCGCTGTCCCAGGGCACATCGACATCCGGCGCCTGGCGGCGGGCGACCTCGATCGCCTCGGCGATGCTCGCTTCAGCCGGCAATGCGACGCGCCAAAGGTATTGGCGCGAGCGATCGCCATACGCCACCACGCAATGCTTATCAGACACGGCTGCGGGTTACGAATGCTTCCACGAGCGAGCCGACGGTCTCGGCGAATTTATGCTCGAACACCAGGGCCGACAGGGTGTTTTTGAAGGCGAACCTCATGGTGAGCTCCACGCGGCAGCCGTCGGAGCCGATGGGAGTGAGCAGCCACTGACCCTCGAGGGTCTTGAACGGACCGTTCACGAGGTGCATCAGAATTCGCTTGTCGGGCTCGAGCTCGTTGCGGGTGGTGAATTCACCGTGCAGCGGCCCTTGCTTGACGCCGAGCGTCGCCACGATCTCGCGCTCTGTCCGGGACTCCACGCGCGCGTGGGTGCACCACGGGAGGAAACGCGGGTAGCTCTCGATGTCGTTGATGAGCGCGAACAGGCGGCTCGGCGGCTGGGCGACGAGCGCCGAGCGCTTGATTTCTCGCATGGACGCGATTGTCCCAATATCAGCGCCCCGGCCACAAGCTTCCCCATACAATGGCGCCCCGAGCCCGACCGCCACCTTATATCCACAGCCCACACCATGCCGCCAAAGGCCGAGACCGCCCCCCGCCTCATTGCCGAGAACCGCAAGGCGCGCTTCGATTACTTCATCGAGGAACGTTACGAGGCCGGGCTAGCGCTGCAGGGCTGGGAGGTCAAGGCCATGCGCGCAGGACGCGCGCAGCTCAAAGAGGCCTACGTCTATCTGCGCGGCGGTGAGGCTTTCCTGATCGGCGCGCACCTCTCCCCTCTTCCATCGACGTCCAGCCACCTCGTCGCAGACCCCGTGCGCACGCGCAAACTCCTTCTGCACCACAGTGAGCTCAGCGGACTCATCGGTGCGGTCGAGCGCAAGGGTTACACCCTGGTACCGCTCGAGCTCTACTGGAAGGACGGCCGCGCCAAGCTCCAGGTGGGTCTCGCGAAGGGCAAGAAGCAGCACGACAAGCGCGCCGTGGAGAAAGACCGCGACTGGCAGCGCGACAAGGCGCGGCTGCTCAAACGCGGCTAGCCCAACTAAGGCAGGTTGAAACCGGTCACGTTCACGGGCGACGTCGCGGTGGGCGACAGGTTCGGATTCTTGAGCGCATAGACCAGGTTGACCGTCTCCACGGTGTCGGTGTGCCGGGCGCTGCCTGGCGGCGGACTGCTGTTATTCACCAGCTGCATGCCCACCGCCAAAGAGAGCGAGGAGTCGACTTGGAGCTGCAGCGCCAGGGTATCGGTCGTCGTGGTGTCGCTGGAGCCATATTGGACCAGCAGCGTGTTCGTCACCTTGGTCAGGTGAGTGATCGCGTGCGAGTAATCCAAGCCCGCCTGCAACACCGCCTCGCGCTGCAGGGTCCCGGGCAGGCGCTCGCGTTCGGTGATGTTGCCGAGAGGGCCTGTCGTCAGAGTCTCAGGGTTCTCGACGCGATATCCCACGCCGAGCTCCCCTGCGAGCTGCGTAGCGGGCGTCTGGACGAAGTTGAAGCCGCCGCCGGTCGCAACGCTGTCCTGGTAAGCGAAGCCGGTGAAGAGGTTGCGGTCCCAGCGAGCGGTCGAGAACCAGAAGGTACGCTTGCTCAGCGCCAGATCCGCTTGCAAATTGGCGTTGGTGTCCTGCTGCGTACTGTAGCCACCGCTGCTGGCATATAGCGCCGCCAGCCCACCGCTCAGCGTCCAGCGACCCATCACGTGAGCCGCGTTGAAGCTGGCGTTTCCGCTTTTCGAGGTCGTACTGCCGCTCGTCACGATGAGCCCGAGCTGTCCCTGAGCCGCCCAGGTGCCGGCGGGAGCCGGCGCCGCTTTGGCGGCTGAGCACGTGCATGATGCCTCAGAGCCCGCATCCGCGGGTCCTGCATCCGCAGCCAGGGCGAAGCCGTGAAACATCAGCGCGACACTTACGGCCGCAACACTCTTCTTCACCATGCCGTGCGACTCCCTGAGAACGGACCCGACCCCGCGCCGCATGGGTGCTGCCTGCGGCGCATGAAAAGCGGGCGACCTTACCGGAAAGCTTGGGAGAGCGAAACTGCCGCCGAACGCCGACAGGCGCGGGCTGGAGCGCTATCCCAGCCGGCCCAGCCGGCCCAGCCGGGAACTTCCGAGCGCCATACCCGCTCTTGGGGTATCCTGTCATCACCCTTGGGGGCGACCGGTTTCGACGTGGGTTGCGAACCTTCTAGGGGCGTACCGAGGCGCAGTGCCCTCGTAAATCACGCTGCAATCTCATAGTTGCCAACGACGACAACTACGCTCTGGCTGCCTAAACGCAGCTGACCTCTGACCGGCTCGTGCCTGTGCGACCGAATCAGGGGACGCGTTCACAGGATCGCGATCCGTGCGTGCGACGGGCCGGATCGTTAAGAGTTACCGTCCGCTGGCGCGGCGTCTTCCCTGCCCCTCGGGTAGCGCAGCGTGAGAACCAAAGAGTGGCTACGTACGTAGATCCTGAAGTCTAGGACTTGCGGACGGGGGTTCGATCAAAGGGTCGCGCCGATCCGAGAGGGTCGGTTGAAAACGGAGCTCACATCGGTGAAACCTGACGGCGCTCTCTTCGGAGGGCGGCATGGCAACGCCGAGGGGTAGGAAGAGGGCCAACCTCAGGCCTGCCCTGTAGAGACTCATAGGCTCGCCGTGGATTCGCTGTCCTGGGTGAGTACTAGGATTCCGCTGGTACGGCGGGATAAAACGCTCCGCATCCAGGCCGTGCAGCGGCTCGGGTGAAGGCATAGTCCAGGCCACCGCGAAAGCGGCGGAAGTACTGTCCCCCCGCCTCCACCAATGGTGACCACACTCCGGCTGAAAGGCCGGGGTGTGGTGTATTTCTCGCGAAATAGCTCAGTTATGGCCTCTGTGTTTTTCCGCTGCCCCCTGTGCGCGCCGGAACCAACCGTGGCGGTCGCTCATTGAACGGAGACGATGACGACCGAGGAATCCGAGCCGCTGTCCAAGCGCGCGCGCGGGGGCCGTGAGGACGAAGGCGGGCTCACCGGTGCGCGCACCCTGGTGTCGCTGGCGGAGCTGCGCGGCGCGGTAAACGAGTGCCGCCGCTGCACGCTTTGGAAAGCGACGACGCAGGGAGTGCCTGGGGAAGGCCTGGCGTCTTCGCGCCTCATGCTGGTCGGCGAGGCGCCCGGGGACTCCGAAGATCTCCAGGGCCATCCATTCGTCGGGCCCGCGGGCGCAATCCTCGATCGGGCGCTGCAGGACGCGGGGCTCGGGCGTGGCTCCGTCTATATCACCAACGCCGTCAAGCACTTCAAGTTCGAGCCGCGAGGCAAGCGGCGACTGCACATCAAGCCGAGCGCGAGTGAGATCGAAGCCTGCCATTGGTGGCTCGGCGAGGAGTTGCGTCTCGTCGCTCCGAAGCTGGTGATGGCGCTCGGCGGCACGGCCGCCCGTGCGCTCCTCGGTCACCCGGTGATTGTTTCCCAGCTTCGCGGCTCACCCACGAGGCTTTCAGCCACGGCGCACCTCTGGGTGACCATCCACCCGTCGTTCCTGCTTCGCATCCCTGACGATGCGCAGCGACGCGGCGAATACGCGCGGTTTGTAAAGGAGCTCAAGGACGCGCTCGCCTGGATCGAGTCACATTGACCGTCAGGTTCTCCCGCGACCATCAAAAGTAGTCAACGCACCGTAAAGGTCCGGGCGCCGGTCGCGAAAGACGAACCAGTTGTCACGCACGGCTCTCGTCTCCTCGAGGTCGAGCGAGGCCGTGAGCACCGCATCCCCTTCCTCCGGAGCCTCCGCGACCTTCGCGCCCATCCCATCGGTGATGAACGACGAGCCGTAGAAGCGGATGTAGAGGCCGCCGGGATCCTGCAGCGAGCGCTCGAGGCCGTAGCGATTCGAGGCCAGCAGCGGCATCAGATTGGCGGCGGCATGACCCTGTTGGGTGCGCTGCCAGTGATCGCGGGAATTCACCGGCAACGCGGGCGGCGGCTCCGTGCCGATGGCCGTCGGATACAGCAGAACCTCCGCACCGGCGAGCGCCATGGCGCGCGCGGCTTCGGGAAACCACTGATCCCAGCAGATTCCGACCCCGATGCGCGCGAACCGGGTCGGCCAGACCTTGAAGCCGGTATCGCCGGGACTGAAGTAGTTCTTCTCCTGGTACCCGGGCCCGTTGGGGATGTGAGACTTGCGGTAGATGCCGAGCCGCGAGCCGTCCGCATCGAGGATGGCGATGGAGTTGAAATAGGCGGGCCCGGCCCGCTCGAAGAAGCTGATGGGCAGGACCACCCCGAGCTCGCGGGCCACCGCGCTGAAATGCCTCACCGCAGGATTGTCATCGACGGTGCGCGCGAGCTTGAGATGACGGGCATCCTGCTCGATGCAGAAGTACGGTGTCTCGAAGAGCTCCGGCAGCAGAATGATCTGTGCCCCGCGGGCCGCGGCTTCCCGCACCAACTCCTCGGCTTTGGCGATATTCGCGGCGCCGTCCCAGCCGCACGCCATCTGCAGCGCGGCGAGTGTGACCGGCCGCGGGGAGTGCCGGAGATGCTCAGGTTGCTTCGACATCGGGCGTCGCCCCCATTCTTCCGCGCTCAGCCGCGGACCTGCGGACTTGCTCCGTGACGCGCATGGCGGTTTCCAACGCCATCAGGCCAGCCTCGCCCGTCACCACGGGCGCGCGGCCGTCGCGGATGCACGTCAGGAAGGAATCGATCTCGGCTTTCAGCGCATCACCCTGATCCAAACTCTGCTCCTCGATGGTGACCGGCAGCGGTCCGGCCGGCTCTTCGGCGCCACGCTTGCGGATGAGCGTCAGAATCTTCTGTTGCAGATCCAAGGAAAGATAGGCGTCGTCCTCGAAGATGCGCATCTTGCGCTCAGTTTTCAAGCTGACGCGGCTGGCCGTCGCATTGACGACGCACCCGTTGGTGAAGGTGATGCGTGCGTTTGCGATGTCGATGTCGTCCGAGAACACCGGCGTGCCGACTGCATCGATCGTCTTTACGGGTGCCCCGACGATCGTCTGGACGATGTCGATGTCATGGATCATCAGGTCTAGAACCACGTTCACATCAGTGCCCCGCTCGCGGTACGGAGCCAGACGGTGGCACTCGACGAAGCGGGGCGCCCGCAGATGGGGCTCCGCGGCCAGAATCGCTGAATTGAACCGCTCGAGGTGCCCCACCTGCAGTATCCGGCCGCGGCGCGCCGCAATCGCGATCAGCTCCCGGGCTTCCTCGAGGGTCTCGGTGATCGGCTTCTCGACCAGCACGTGCGCGCCCGACTCCAGGAACTCGCGCGCGATCGAAAAATGCGCCGGGGTCGGTGTGACCACGCTGACCGCGTCGACGGCGCCGAGAAGCTCCCGATAGTCGGCAACGGGCCGGGTGCGCACCTCGGCCGCGACGGCCTCACGGGCCTCCTGTCGGGCATCGACGACGCCCACGAGGTCACATTGCGCCGCCTGAGCGTATTTTTGCGCGTGGAACCGTCCCAGGTAGCCGACGCCGATGACCGCTGCTGTGATCTTCCGCATAGCCTCTCATTATGACCTGGGAAGCCGCCCTATCGGCTACACTGGCCCCATGACGGAGCGTTCCGGCAGCGCCGGGCCCCTCGCCCGGGCGCAAGCCTTCAGCCTCGAGACCCGCACGCGACGGGAGATGGCGCTTTTCGGGGGTGCACTCGCGTTCGGCCTGCTCGTGATCCCCCTCCTGATCTGGATCGTCGGACACCGGACGCTCGGGCCCTATACCCGCGGCGACGACCCCCGTGGGATGGGCCCCCTCGCCCTCTATGCGGACTATTTCGCCGGGCTGGCACACGGCTGGCTGGGATACTGGGTCGTCGCGCTCGGCCCGGCGCTGCTCCTCCTCCTGGGCAGGCTCTGGCTCGCGCTGCTGCGCCGCCTGCCCCGCGACTGAAGATGTCCGATACCCCTTGAAACCCCATGGAACCGTCCTAGAAACCGTAGATGCCCTAGGAAAGCCGCCGATGCTCAAGACCCTCCGCCGTCCGCTTGGATGGCTAGCCCTCACCATTCTCTCGGCCCTCGTGCTCGCGGGCACGGACGCCGTATTGCGCGCCCCGGCCAGGGCCGCTTCCATCCTGCCGCCGGGGGCGCTGGCCCCGACCGACGATCAGCGCGACATCGCGCGCAAGATCGGGCGGATCCTGGAAGAGACTCACTACAGCCGCGAGATCATCGACGATTCTTTCTCCCGGCAGGTGTTCCAGCATTACCTGGAGGGTCTGGACCCCGAGCATTGCTATTTCCTCGCGAGCGACGTGCAGGAGTTCTCCGTCTACCGGGACAAGTTCGACGACATGATCCACACCGGGGACATCGACCCCGGATTTCTCATCTTCGACCGCTTCAAGCAGCGCAACCGCGAGCGGATGGATTACTCGATCGGCCTGCTGAAATCTCAGCCCGACTGGAATACGACCGCGACCTATGACTTCGATCGCGACCATGCGCCCTGGCCCGCGACCGAGGCTGAGATGGACCAGCTGTGGAAGAAGCGCGTGACCAACGATGTGCTGGCGCTGCTGCTCGCCGGTAAGACTTGGCCGCAGGCGGCGGACATCCTGCGCAAGCGCTATCAAACCGTGATCCAGCGCGTGGATCAGGTCAAGTCCGAGGACGTGTTCGAGGACCTGATGAACGCTTACGCGCGCACCTACGATCCGCACACGACCTACTTCTCGCCGGTCAACTCCGAGGAGTACCGCATTCAGATGAGCCTCAACTACGAGGGTATAGGCGCCTCGCTGCAGCTCATCGACAACTACGTCACGGTGATGAACGTCATTGCGGGAGGGCCCGCGGCCGTCTCCGGCACCTTGAAGGCGAACGACCGCATCACCGGCGTCGGCCAAGGCTCCGCCGGGCCCTTGACCGATGTCGAGGGATGGCGTCTCGATGACGTCGTACAGCTCATTCGGGGCAAGGCGGGTACCGCCGTGCGGCTGCAGGTGCTGCCTGCAGGGGCGGCCCCCGGCTCCAAGGAGAAAGTCCTCGAGTTCGTCCGCAACAGGGTTACGCTGAAGAACCAGGAAGCGCAGAGCCAGCTCAAGACCGTCACCGATCACGGCCGCACCTACAAGATCGGCATCATCACGGTGCCGAGCTTCTATGAGGATATCGCCGCGGAGAATGCCGGCGATCCGAACTACCGCAGCACCACCCGCGACGTCCTGCGGCTGCTCGAGAAGCTCGAGGACCAGCACATCGACGGGCTGGTACTCGACCTGCGCGACAACGGCGGCGGCTACCTGCCGGAGGCGACCGCCCTCACCGGGCTTTTCATCCCGCACGGCCCCGTCGTGCAGCTGCGCGACCGCAACGGCAGCATCGAAGTGCTCGACGATCCGGAGCAGGGCCCTGCCTACACCGGGCCGCTCGCGGTGCTGGTGAATCGCTTCAGTGCCTCGGCGTCCGAGATCTTCGCGGGCGCCATCCAGGATTACCACCGCGGCGTGATCATCGGTCAGAACACTTTCGGCAAGGGCACGGTGCAGAACCTCGTGCCGCTCGACCGCTGGAGCGACCAGCCGGTCGACGGGCAGCTCACCGTCACCATCGGGAAGTTCTACCGTGTTACCGGCGAGAGCACACAACACCGCGGCGTGGTGCCCGACGTCGTGTTGCCCTCGCCCATCGATCCGAAGGAGGTCGGCGAGGCCGATCAGCCCGATTCCCTGCCGTGGGACCGCATCTCCGGCGTGCCGTTCAAGACCAGTGAAGGAATGTCAGCCGTACCGGTGATCGCGCAGCTCGTGAGCGACGAGACCGCGCGTGCCGCCCATGATCCCAACTATCAGTGGCTGGCCGCAGATATCGACTCCATCGATGCCGTGCGTGCGGAGCACACGGTGTCGCTGAATCTCACCGCGCGGCGCGAGGAGCGCGCCCGTGACGACAAGACGCTGCTGGCCCTCGACAACAAGCGCCGCGCCGCACTCGGACTGCTGCCGCCGCTCACCAACGTGGATCAGATCGACAAGGGCAAGGACAAGATCCCGGACGTGATCATGGATCAGGCGGCGGATATCATGGCCGACATGATCACACTCGACCGCACCGGCCTGCCCATCGAGAAGACCGCGAGCATGAGCGCCCCGAAGTCGTAGCGCGCGGCTAACGCAACAGCACGCGGTAGAGGTCCCAGGTGTCCTCGGCGAGCACGTTCGGCATCCGCGCGGCGGCCAGCCCGGCCGGCGTACCTCCCAGAGCATCGCCCTCGGAGAAAGCCAGCGACTCCGCCGTCGGCGCCGCGTCGGTCGCCGCCCGATAGCGCGCCACCTGCTGCAGGCGCTCCGATCGCTGTTTGACTTCCTGGGCCAGGCTGGCGCGCCCCCGCAGCAGGTCGTCCGCGCCCTCGATCTGGTTCATCAACGCCTCGCACTCGGAGCGCGAGCCGTATTCGTCGGTGGCCTCGCGGTGGCGAGTCGCCTCGCGCGCCTGCATGACGAGCCGGGTGCGGGCGAGCCGCAGACAGAGCACTTCGGCATACGCGATCGCCGCGATGTTGATGGCACGGCGTGCCTCGAGAGAAAGCCCCGGGAATTCGGGTACCGGCTCGCTGGCGACCTCCTCTGCCGCCGCGCGCGCGGCGCCGAGGGCGACCTCGGCCGCGGCCACCGCGGCACGCGCCTGCGAGACCGCCTGCTCGAGAGCGCGGCGCTTGAAGTAGTGCCAGAACCGCCGCAGCCGGCCGCGCTGGCCCTCCAGATCGGCGACCCGCGCCGCCGCCTCCGCCGCGAGCTGCTCGGCGCCTCGCAGCCGCTGTTCCGCGCCCTGGCGCTTCGCGAACACGCGCCGGTTGTGCTCGGCGAGATGTTGGCGCCGCTCGCGCTCGTCCCGTTGCGCGACGAGCTCCGCGAGGAACTTCTCGATGAGCTCGTGCCCCGTCTGCCACAGCCGGCGAAGCTGGTAGAACACGAGCGCCGGAAACGCCGTCTCGGAAAGTCCGAGGCGTCCCTCGAGCGCGCTCAGCATCTCCTGCACCCGCTGCGTGGCGCCCTCCTGCTGCTTGATGCGGTCCTTCAGGCGATAGATCTCCTCCTGCAGCTCGCCATACGCCTTCTTCAGCTCCGCCCGGTTGCGGAACAGGGCGAGCACGCGATGGTCCTCCGCGGGGTCCTCGCGGCGGAGATTGACCTTCAGAAAGCCGAGCTGTCGAAGCGCCATCATGAGACGTACGGCGGCGGGCCGCCGGTTCTCATTCGGCGGCGGTGAGCCTGGTAGCCGTTGAGAAGCGATGCCCCCGCTCCGCGCAGTATTCCAGCCACTTGTTTAACATCATGTTGCGCGCCCAGCGCTGATCCAGTTCACGCTCCGCGAGCGTCCGCAAGGTCCTGAGAACCGGTTGGCTGTGGACTGCGGCCCATTCCTGCGCCTCGACGAGATGCGCGTCGTGGTAGATGCACAGCCGCATATCGGGGTAGGCGACGGCGCCGGTGGCTTCCGGCAGGACGTAGGTGAGCTGCGCGGTGGTGGTGTAGGGCGAGCGGCCGGTGATGGTGAGAAGGAGATCACAATCGCCGGCCAGGTGGGAGCGGTGCCGCCCTGCCAGACCCCCCAAGTCCCCGGCGAGCCAGCCGAGGCGGATGAAATTGCTCTCGTAAAGGCTCATGAGCGCGACGAAGCTGCGGGGCCGCGCGCGCCAGGAGACTCGTGTCAGGGTGTCATCGAGCATCGCTCCGACTATAACGTACGTCGGTTACACTTCAAGCAGTGCAGAGCTGGATTTTTCGACGGCTGTCCCGGAACTTTTCGTGACGCCAAGGCCCGCCGCAGCGGGGTCCGCGGCGCCTTGCAAGTTCCATGCTTGATTGCGGCCGTTTTACGGCCGCAGCCGCCGCTCGATGCCCGTGGTGTTGAGAATGCGGCTCGCGATCTCCTCGATCGAGCACTCCGTAGTGTCGAGCGTCGGGATGCGCAGACGGGCAATCAGCGCCTCGGCGGCGCGTAACTCGTAGCTCACCTGCTGCTGCGAAGCATAACGGCTTTGCGGGCGGCGCTCCTTGCGGATCTGTTGCAGGCGCTCGGGCTTGATGGTCAGGGCATAAAGCTTGCGACGGTGCGGCTCGAGCCGGGCCGGAAGCTGTCCGGACTCGAGGTCGTCTTCGGTGAGAGGGTAATTGGCTGCGAACACGCCGTATTGCAGCGCTAAATAGAGACAGGTCGGGGTCTTCCCCGAGCGGGAGACGCCGATGAGTATGACATCGGCATGCGCATAATCGCCGCCGGTACCGTCGTCGTTCGCCAACGCGAAGTTGGTAGCGTTGATGCGCGCCGTGTAGGCACTCAGATCCGCGATGCCGTGCGCGCGGCCCGCCCGATGGGTGGAGCGGGTGTTGAGCTCGCGCTCCAGAGGCCCGACGAAGGCGGCGAAGAAGTCGAGAAACAGGCCATTGGCGCGCATCACCACGTCGCGCAGCTCATCCTGCACCAGGGTGCTGAATATGATCGGCCGCAGTCCCTCCTCCGCCGCGGCGCGGTCGATCCGGCGTACCGCTTCCTCCGCCTTGTCAAGGGTCGACACAAATGGCAAAGTCACGGGTCGAAATTGCAGGCCCTCGAACTGGGTCATCAGGCTGTGACCCAGCGTTTCCGCGGTCACTCCCGTCTGGTCCGACACAAAGAATACGGTTCGACGGCTCACGCTACACGTCTCGGTTGCGTATGATCCAGGTTTGCCCACCGACTCATGTCGACCCCGAATCATGAAGCGGCACGAGCGCGCGGCCTCAGGCACAGGGATGTGCCCCGCCGCCGTAGGTGGCGGAGCATCGGGCAAAAACCACGCTTTTTGCTCGATGCAGCGCCGGGCCGGGCAGGAGCCCGGATCCGGCGCCATATACTACCGGAGTTCCCTTGAACGAATACGTCATTCCCTTCGAGCGGTTAGGCATGGGAGACCTGGACCGCGTGGGCGGCAAGAACGCCTCCCTCGGCGAGATGATCGGCTCGCTCGCCAAGCTCGGCGTGCGCGTCCCGGGCGGCTTCGCCACCACCGCGCATGCCTTCAGGGAATTCCTCGAGCAGGACGGGCTCGCCGGCCGCATCCGCGCCGAGCTCGCCTCGCTCGACGTCGACGATGTGACGCGCCTGGCCGCGGCCGGCGCGCGTATCCGCCAATGGATGCTCGCGACACCCTTTCCTCCCGCCCTGCAACAGGCGGTGAAGGACGAGCTGCGGCGAATGAGCGGCGGCGCGGAGATCGCCGTCGCAGTCCGGTCCTCGGCGACCGCGGAGGACTTGCCGGACGCTTCCTTCGCTGGACAGCAGGAAACCTTCCTCAACGTCCGCGGCGAAACGCGGGTGCTCGAGACGATGCACGAAGTGTTCGCGTCCCTCTTCAACGACAGGGCCATTTCCTACCGTGTCCACCAGGGATTCGACCATGGCGCAGTAGCGCTATCGGCGGGCGTACAGCACATGGTGCGCAGCGATCTTGGTGCGAGCGGTGTCATGTTCACGCTCGACACCGACTCGGGCTTCCGCGATGTCGTCTTCATAACCGCCTCGTATGGTCTCGGAGAGACGGTGGTGCAGGGTGCGGTCAACCCGGACGAGTTCTACGTCTACAAGCCTGCGCTGCGGGCCGGCAGGCACTCGGTGCTGCGCCGCAACCTCGGCGCCAAGGCGATCAAGATGGTGTATGCGCCGCCCGGATCGGCTGAGCGTGTGCAGACCGTTGCGGTCCCGGAGGCAGACCGGACGCGCTTCTGCCTGACGGATGAGGATCTAGTCGCCCTCGCCCGCCAGGCGCTCGTCATCGAGGAGCATTATCGCCAACCGATGGACATCGAATGGGGCAAGGACGGCGCCACGGGCGAGATCTTCATCCTGCAGGCCCGCCCGGAGACCGTACAAAGCCGCGCCGGGCGCACGATCCAACGCTTCCACCTGAAATCGCGCTCCCGGGTCCTGGCCACCGGCCGCAGCATCGGGCAGCGCATCGGCGCCGGACCCGCGCGCATCATCCGTGACATCGCCGAGATGGCGCGCGTCCAGGCGGGCGATGTGTTGGTCGCCGACATGACCGACCCGGATTGGGAGCCGGTGATGAAGCGCGCGGCGGCCATCGTCACCAACCGTGGCGGTCGCACCTGTCACGCGGCCATCATCGCGCGCGAGCTCGGCATCCCCGCCGTGGTCGGCTGCGGCGATGCCACGCAGCGGATCGGCGAGGGCCAGGAGGTCACCGTCTCCTGCGCCGAGGGCGACACCGGCTACGTCTACACGGGCCTGCTCGACTACGAGCGCAAGCAGATCGAGCTCGACTCTCTGCCGAAGATCCCCGTGAAGATCATGATGAACGTCGGCAACCCCGACCGGGCATTCGACTTCGCGGGAATTCCCAACCGCGGCGTCGGGCTCGCCCGGCTCGAGTTCATAGTCAACCGCATGATCGGCGTGCATCCGCGCGCGTTGCTCGAGTACGAGCGCCTGCAGGACGACCTGAAGGCGCAGATCCACAGCCAGATGGCCGGTTATGCCGACCCGGTCTCTTTCTATGTGGAGAAGCTGGCGGAAGGTATTGCGCAGATCGCCGCGGCGTTCGCGCCGGAGCCGGTGATCGTGCGCCTGTCGGACTTCAAGTCGAACGAGTACGCCAACCTCATCGGTGGTGGGCTCTACGAGCCGAAGGAAGAGAACCCGATGCTCGGCTTCCGCGGCGCCTCGCGGTATGTCGACGAGACCTTCCGCCCCTGCTTCGAGCTCGAATGCCGCGCCTTGAAGCGCGTGCGCGACCTGATGGGCCTCACCAACGTGGAGGTGATGGTTCCGTTCGTGCGCACCGTCAAGGAGGCGAAGAAGGTGACGGAGTTATTGGCCACGAACGGCCTCGGCCGCGGCGAGAACGGCCTCAAGGTCATCATGATGTGCGAGCTGCCGACCAACGCGCTGCTCGCGGACGAGTATCTCGAGCACTTCGACGGCATGTCGATCGGCTCCAACGACCTGACCCAACTTACCCTCGGGCTCGATCGGGACTCCGCCATCATGGCGCAGCACTTCGACGAGCGCGACGAGGCGGTCAAGCGGCTGCTCGCCATGGCGATCGCCGCCTGCCGCAGGCGCGGCAAGTATGTAGGCATCTGTGGCCAGGGCCCCTCGGACCACCCCGACCTCGCGCGCTGGCTGGTCGACCAGGGCATCGAGAGCATGTCCCTGAATCCCGACACGGTCGTCGAGACGTGGATGTTCCTGGCTGGAGAGTCGGAAAAAGTTACGAGCCCGTGATGCCGGAGTAGGCCGGGGCGAAGAGCCGGCGTCGGTAATAGCGCAGCTCCTCGATCGACTCGCGAATGTCCGCCAGCGCCAGGTGCGAGCTCTGCTTGGCGAGGCCGCCCACGACCTCCGGTGCCCACCGCCGCGCCAGCTCCTTCAGGGTGCTGACGTCGAGGTTGCGGTAGTGGAAGAACTTCTCGAGCTGAGGCATGTGGCGGGCGAGGAACCGCCGGTCCTGGCAGATGCTGTTGCCGCACATCGGCGAGGCGCCCGGTGCCACGAGCGTGGCCAGGAACCCGAGAGTGCGCGCTTCGGCCTCCAGCACGCCGATACGGCTCGCGCGCACGCGCAGCAGCAGGCCCGAGGAGCCGTGCTGCCGCTGGTTCCAATCGTCCATGCGCGCCAGCGCCTCGTCCGGCTGGTGAATCGCCATGACCGGCCCCTCTGCCAGGACCGTGAGCTCCTTATCTGTGACGATCGTGGCGATCTCGATGATAGAGTCCGTGTCGGGCTTCAGGCCCGTCATCTCGAGATCGATCCAGATCAGATTGTCGGCGCTCGGCATACCGTGAGTGTAGCAACCTTCGACGCGCGCGTGATCGCCGCTTTCGGCCGGCACCTGCTGGTGCAGGAGGCTTCCGGCCGCGCGATCAGGGCGCGCCCCTTCGGAAGAGACCTCGGGGCCGTCTGCGGCGACAACGTCCGCTGCCGTCATGACCCTCGCCACGGGGAGGTGCACGTGATCGAGGTGCTGCCCCGTCGAACGGCGCTTTACCGCTCGAGCGCGCGGGGCAGGGTCGAGCCCGTTCTCGCCAACCTCACCCTGCTGTTGGTCGTCATCGCGCCGGTGCCGCCGCCTGATCCGTTCGTCGCCGACCGGTACCTCGCTGCCGCAGAATCGGCCGGTGTCGCCGCCACGCTCGTGCTCAACAAGGCGGAGCTGGACGTCGACGCCGCGCTGCGGGCGCAACTCGACGTCTACGCGGCGGCGGGTTACGACTGCATGACGGTCTCGGCCACCACTGGCGAGGGTGTCGAGGCGCTGCTGTCGGCATGCGGCGGGCAGGTCGCGGCGCTCGTCGGACAATCGGGTGTCGGGAAGTCATCGCTCGTGCGCCGACTCGCTCCCGATGTCGAAGTCGAGATCGGTGCACTGATACGCGAGGAGGAAGGACGCCATACCACCACCGTGTCGCGACTTTACGGGCTGCCAGGCGGGGGAAAGCTCATCGATTCCCCGGGCGTACGCGACTTCGCGCCGGCCGTGGATCATCTCGATCCGCGCACCATGGGGTTTCTCGAGGTGGCGCGCCTCGCCCCCGGCTGTCGGTTCCAGGACTGCCGGCACATGCGCGAGCCTGGATGCGCCGTGCGACAGGGCGTCGAGTCAGGATCGATGGACGCCAGACGCTACGAGAGCTACCGGCGCCTGCGGCGGCTTGCCGAAGACCTGACAGAGGTCAGGCGTCGCAGGTAAATCGCGGCGGCCTCGGGCCGCTCGGTGACTTGCCGTCAAGCGACGGTCTGGCGGCCGGCGAGCGCGTGGGCCAGCGTGCCGCCGTCGACATACTCGAGCTCCCCGCCGATCGGCACACCATGCGCGATCCGGCTCGCACGCAGTCCGCGGCGAGTGGCGAGCTCCGCGAGAAAGTGCGCCGTCGCCTCGCCCTCGACGGTCGGATTGGTCGCCAGAATCAACTCGCGCACCGTACCTTCCTCGAGGATGGCCTCGAGCTCGCGGATGCCGAGCTGCTCCGGGCCCACGCCATCGAGCGGCGACAGGTGTCCCATGAGAACGAAGTAGCGTCCGCGGTAACTGCCCGACTGCTCGATGGCGACGACATCCGCCGGGGATTCGACCGCACAAAGGAGCGACCCCTCACGCTGGGGGGCCGCGCAGATCGAGCACAGCTCCTCCTCGGTGAGCATGCGGCAGCGCCGGCAACGCGTCACGGAATCGAGCGCCCCATCGAGCGCCTGTGCGAGCACTCGCGCCGCCGGCCGCCCGTCCTGCAGGAGATGGAAGGCCATGCGCTGCGCCGTCTTCGGCCCGACGCCGGGAAGCGATCGCAGCGCTTCGATCAGCCGGGTGAGTCGGGGGGAATGCTTCAAAACGGCAGTTTCATGCCGGGAGGAAGCTGCAGGCCGGCCGTCACGGCCGACATCTTCTCCTGCACCTTCGCTTCCACCTTGTGGACGGCGTCGTTCACGGCCGCGGCCACGAGGTCCTCGAGCATCTCGCGGTCCTCACCGATCACGGCGGGCTCGATCTGCACGCGGCGGGTCTCATGCCGGCCACTCATGGTCACCTTCACCATGCCGCCACCGGCCTCGCCGACCACTTCCAGGGCGGCTATCTCCTCCTGGACCTTCTGCATGTTGGCCTGTACGGCCGCCGCCTGCTTCATCAGGTTGTTGAAATTGGGCATGGGCTCCTCTGATGATTGGCTAAAACAGGCCTGCGGCCGTTTTAGCGATCTCTGTATGAATGCTGTGCCGTCCGCGGGCCAAGGAACGGCCTTGGCCCGCTCATTCTCATTTTAACGGCCGGATGGTTTCCGGAAGCATCGTCGCCCCGAAACGGTCGCGAAAGCCCTGGACGCCCGGGTCCGACTCGAAGGCGCGACGCGCGGACTCAACCTCTTCCTGAGAGACGCGCTGGTCGGCCTGGGCCGGAGTCTCCGCCTGCGGGACGACGGCGGTGAACTCCAGCCGCACGGGCTCGCCGTAGTACTTCGCGAGCGCTTGCGCGACCTTCTCCTCCACGGCGGCGGTTCGCATGAACTTGCTGCGCGGATCGAGGGCCAGGCGCACGACCGCGCCCTCGCGCCCGACCAGTACGCAATGCGCCGCCAGCTGACGCGCCGCCCCCTGAAGCTCGGTAGCGGCAATGACGGCCGCCCAGTCTTCGGAGGCAGTGCCAGTGACCGTCCTCGGCGCGGTATCAGCGGCCAACGCGGTCGCGGAGACGGCGGCCGCCGCGCTCGAGCCGGGCTTCGGCGCGACCGAGGTCGTAGCGGCACCGGAAACGGCGCTTCTCGAGCTGGGTGGCGCTCCCGCCGCCCGAGACTCGCCGGCGCCCGCTGGCGGACGGAAGGCGATCATCCTGAGCAGCGCCATCTCGAACCCGGTGCGCGGATCGGGAGCGAGAGCAAGGTCCCGCCGCCCGATGATGGCCGTTTGGTAATAGAGCTGGAGGTCCTCGGGAGGGATGGCGCGCGCCAGGCGCTCGAGCAGCTCCGGCGCGTAGAGGTCGTCGCCATCGAAGTCCTTCACGACCTGCTTCAGGGCGATGCGGGTGAGGAGCGAGGCCAGCTCGCCGAGCACCTCGACGTAATCGGGAGCCCATTCCTCCAGGGACTGCGCATGACGCAGGAGCTCCGCCGCATCCCCGGCCGCCAGGCGCTCCGCCAGTTGCAACACGTGATCTCTGGCGATCGTACCGAGCATGGCGCGGGCCTCCGCCTCGCCCGCACTCCCACCGCCGAAGGCGATGAGCTGATCGAGAAGCGATAGTCCGTCCCGCATGCTGCCATCCGCGGCCTGCGCGACGAGCGCCAGACCCGCCGGCTCGAAGCCGATGCCTTCCTTCTCCAGAATGGCGCGCAGGTGTGCGGCAATCTGTGCGAGCGGAATCCGCTTCAGGTTGAACTGCAGGCAGCGCGACAGCACCGTGACCGGCAGTTTCTGCGGATCGGTGGTGGCGAGCAGGAACTTCACGTGCGGCGGCGGCTCCTCGAGAGTCTTGAGGAGCGCATTGAAAGAGTGCGTCGACAGCATGTGTACCTCGTCGATCAGGTACACCTTGTAGCGGCCGCGGGTCGGGGCGTACTGCACGTTGTCGAGCAGCTCGCGGGTATCGTCGACCTTGGTGCGCGAGGCCGCATCGACCTCGATGAGATCGACGAAGCGCCCGGCGTCGATCTCTTTGCAGGCGGCACATCGGCCGCAGGGAGCGGCCGTGACTCCGGTCTCGCAGTTGAGGCACTTGGCGAGAATGCGCGCGATGGTCGTCTTGCCGACACCGCGCGTGCCGGTGAAAAGAAACGCGTGATGGACGCGGCCGGTCTCGAGCGCGTTCACGAGTGCGCGGCGCACGTGGTCCTGGCCGACCAGCTCGGCAAAGGCCCGCGGCCGCCACTTGCGCGCCAGCGCCGTGTAGGTCTCAGTCATCGATTCGCCTTGAAATGGAGGCGGCCCGCATCAGCGAAAGCTCCGGCACCCGACATCGCCGCTGCCGCTGCTGCCTTCCGGCCCTGACGGGGTTCACGACTGGTCGTCGCGGAGTAGCCGACACGGGCCACCACGGCTCAAAGAGCTCGAGCGCTAGTCCTTTGAAACCAAAAGCTTATGCGCCGAGCCCGGGATCTCCGCCACGATGATAGCAAACGGCGCCGGCAGGCGCGCAGGGCGCCTCCAGCCCGGCCAGCACTTCCACCCAATGCCGCACGGGTCGGTCGGTGCCCGAGGCCATGTGCATCAGGCATCCGATGTTCGCGGTCGCAATCACATCGGGTGCATCTGCCTGCAGTGCCGCGAGCTTGTCGGCTTTGAGCTGGCGCGAGATTTCCGGCTGGAAGAGGGAGTAGCTGCCAGCCGACCCGCAACAGAGGTGGCCGTCGGCAACGGATGTCAGCGTGCACCCCGCCCTCCGCAGCAGCGGCTCAACGATGTCGCGGAGCTTCAGGCCGTGTTGCAGCGTGCATGGCGAATGGAATGCCACTCGCAGACGCGCATTGTGCGCCGGGCCGGCCGCGGGCAGCACATCAGCGCCCGCGAGCTCGTGCGCGACCACCTGACTGATGTCTCGAAACAGCTCCGAGATCCGCTCCGCCCTGCGCGCGTACTCGGGATCATCACGCAGCAGAACACCGTAATCGCGGATCATCGCGCCGCACCCGCTCGCGGTGCCGACCAGCGCCTCGGCGCCTCGCTCGATCTCCGGCCACCAGGCATCGATGTTGCGTCGCATCTGCCGGTGGGATCTATCCTCCTCGGACAAGTGGTGCGCGAGGGCACCACAGCATCCATCGTCCACCGCAACCAACGAGATGCCCAGCCGATCCAAAACGCGGGCAGCGGCGGCGTTGATCCCGGGAGCGGCGGC
>Ga0335074_10001511_pt1 | contig 31513 bp, 30 predicted proteins | sample Lox_Sample_23_FD_206715 | JGI IMG/M metagenome (GOLD analysis project Ga0335074, IMG submission 206715) | Soil microbial communities from Loxahatchee National Wildlife Refuge, Florida, United States - Lox_Sample_2.3 | ecosystem: Environmental > Terrestrial > Soil > Wetlands | place: USA... | reverse complement strand
ACGCATCGAGCGTCAGCGCGAGCCCCTTGTTCGGGGAGGAAAAGAAGACGAGCTTGGCCGAGTCGACCGGCGCGCCGCTCGGCACGAGGGAATCCTCGACCGGGTTGTAGATGGTGACGGCCCGGACCCGCTCGCCCACGCCCGCGAGTCGCAGCACGGCCTCGGCCTGGCGGCGCTGAAAGTCCGAGACGCACACGAGCGTCACACGGAGCTGCGCGAGGGTCTGCGCCGCCGCCGCGAGCCGCCGGCCGCGCTTGGAGCCGGGCCGCACCAGATCGTGCATCCACAGATACGCGCGCGCGTGCGGGAAGCTCTGGCAGATTCGCCCGACGGTGCGCGGATCGCGCAGGATCACGAGGTGATCGACCCCGCTCGCCTGCCCGGCCGGCAGGTAGCGCCCTTCGGTGATGGTGCGATTGTGCTGCATCACACGGGCGTCGAGCGCCTCGGCAATGCGCGTGACGGAAGCCTCCGTCCCGCCGAGCGCCGCCTCCTCGAGCGTTCGCCTGCTGTAAGGCGACTGACAATTGGGGTCGAAGAACAGTACGGAGCTCATTCGGGTCTGCAGGAAGTATAGTGCCGGCTCGTCCGAGAGAGTGAGGACTCGAGCGCTCGTGAATTCCCGGAACTCCCCGCCGCTTGCCGCCTGCATCATCACCTACAACGAGGCTGACCGCATCGAGGCCTGCGTCCGGTCGGTCCGTTTCTGCGACGAGATCATCGTCGTCGATTCCCATTCCACGGATCGAACGCGCGAGATCGCCGCGGCGCTCGGGGCGCGCGTGATCGAGCGGGACTGGCCCGGGTACCGCTCGCAGAAGGACTTCGCGGTGCGCAGCGCCTCGCACGACTGGGTCCTGTGCCTCGACGCCGACGAGCGCGTGAGCGAGGAGCTCGAGGCGGAGATCGAGCGCCTGCGGGCGGGCGGCTTCGCCGGTCATGCCGGCTGGTCCATCCCGCGCATCACCGATTACTTCGGCAAGTTCCTGCGCCACGGCAACGCCTATCCGGACCGTCTCGTGCGCCTCTTCGACCGCCGTCGGGGCGGCTGGGTGGGTCGGGAGATACACGAGAACACACGCGTCACGGGCAAGGTCGGCCGGTTGCACGGGCATCTGCAGCACTACTCCTATCGGAGTCTCACCGATCATGAGCTGCGCATGCTCCGCTATGCGCAGCTCATGGCCGAATCGATGCTGGCGAGCGGCCGGCGCGGCAGCCTCGCGCCCGTGATTCTCAACTCCGCCTGGCGCTTCCTGCGCGGGTACTTGCTGCGGCTCGGATTTCTGGACGGGTGGCGCGGACTGACCTTCGCGCTCGTCGAGACGCACTACGTGCGGCAAAAGTATCTGAAGCTCTATCTGCTGAGCAAGGGCTTTCCGAGTTGAGTGGATAGTACCGGTGTCACCGTGAAGCCGGCGTGGCGGGCGAGCTCGAGGAGGCCGCCGCGCCCGACGAGATGCAGCGCCCCGACGACGACCAGATAGTCGCGAGTGTCGTGCAGAAAGCCCTCGATCTGCGGCAACCAGCGCAGATTGCGCTCGGTGATGAGCGCGCGATAGAGCTCCGGGAAGCTCGCGTACTCGCTCGCGAGCAGGCTCGCGAGCTTGCGGGTGTTTCCGGCGCGCCAGGCGCTCAGCAGCTCGTCCGTGTCGCGCTCGGCAGCTTGCATGTCGTCGACCGTCAGATCGAGGAAGCGGCTCTGCTGCGCCGGGGTGAGCTGCGCGAGCTGGCCGAGCTCCTCACCCACGGTCTCGAGCCCGCGGATCTCCTTCATGTCCCGCTCGGCCCGGTGCTCGATCTGCCGCTCGACGCCTTGCTCGGGATCGTAGCCGAGCTTCACGTACTCGAGATCGGCCAGCATGAGCGCGACGGCCCACGGCTCGAACGGCTGCAGCCGCTCGATCGGAACACCGAGCCGCTGAGCCTCGGTGGATGTGCGTGCGTACACGCGCTCCCCGACGGCCTGCTGCAGCGTCGTGCCGCGCAGCATCCCGTGGTCGAGCATCCAGGCCTGGATCTGCCCCGCGTCGGTGCGGCTCAGGTCGATCTCCATCACGATGATCCGCGCGCGGGCGTAAGCCGCGTCGAACGGAGTGGGCAGATCGGCGTGACCCGCCTTCAGCAGGTGCACCGACTCGGCGAGGTACACCGTGTTGTGGGCGCCGTGAACGGCCCAGACCGGGCTCTGCGCATGGGCGCTCAGGCCGCCGAGCAGACCGAGTGCCGCGAGTGCGCCGCGCAAGGGTCCAGCCATACGACTTCGGTGTGCACAGTGCCGTCGGGCCGCAGCTCGAGCGTGCGGTAAGCGGGCGGACGCCGGTCGAGCGCGAACTGGTCGGAGCGCGGCAGGAACTGCGTGCACGTCGAGGGCGTGCCGAGCAAGCGCACGTGTCGACGCAGCCCATCGAAGCTCTGATGCACGTGACCCCAGAGCAACGCGCGCACGTTGCGATGCGCATCGAGCACGCGGAACAGATCCTCGGGATTGGCAAGACCGACGCGATCGAGCCACAGGCTCGACATCGGCACCGGGTGGTGGTGCAGACAGACGAGCACGTGCTGGTGGGCGGCGCCGGCGAGGGCCGCATCGAGGCCGGCGAGGCTGTCCTCGCTCAGGCGCCCGCCGGCGGAGCCGGGCTCGGTGCTGTCGAGCAGCACGATGCGCCACGCGCCGAGATCGACCGTGCCGCAGACGATGAACGGGTCCGCGAGCTCGCGGCGCATCACCTCGGGCAAGTCGTGATTGCCGGGCAGGCAGTACACCGGCCTGCCGATGTCACCGAGCGCGCGGCGAATGAGCGCATAACCACCCGGATCGTCCTGCACGAGGTCGCCCGTGAGCAGAATCCCATCGACGGGCCAGTCGCGCGCGCGTGCGCGCTCGATCGCAGCCACGAGGGACGGATAGGTCGCGACCCCGCGAAGCATCCCCGCCTCATCGCCGTAGAGGTGGGGATCGGTGAACTGGATCAGACGCACTCCGCTCATGATGTAGGTCGCTGTCGGCTAGTCATGCTCGAGTCACGGAATCGTAACAGAGCCCGCGGTCGGTTCGAGTGAACTGCATCATGAGCCCTCGACGCGGCGCGGCCGCAAACTTGATGCAGTCCTCGATCAGGGCGGCACATAATGTGAGCTGTCGTGCGAATTGTGAGCCGCTGGGCGCAAGCCCCCGCTCGCGAGGGTGCTTCACTATGTCCACTCGATCGCTGTCTCTCTCGGCCGACATTTACGGCTACCTGCTCGAGCACTCGGTGCGCGAGCCCGCAGTGCTCGCGCGCTTGCGCAACGTCACGGCCGGCATGCCGGGCGCGGAGATGCAGGTGAGTCCGGAGCAGGGGCAGTTCATGGCCCTGCTGGTGAGGCTCGTCGGCGCGCGACGCTGCATCGAGCTCGGCACGTATACGGGATACTCGAGCCTGGCAATGGCGCTCGCGCTGCCCCCGGACGGACGTATCATCACCTGTGACGTGAGCGCGGAATCGACCCGCGTCGCGCGCGAGTTCTGGCGCGAGGCGGGCGTCGAGTCGCGGATCGAATTGAGATTGCAGCCGGGCCTGAAAACCCTCGCCGAGCTCGAGCGCAGCGAGGGGGCACCGCGTTTCGACTTCGCATTCGTCGATGCGGACAAGCCCAACTACATCGCCTACTACGAGCAACTGCTGAAACTCGTGCGTCCCGGTGGGCTGATCGCGGCGGACAACACCTTGTACGTCGCGGGAGCCGACATCGTGCATGCGCAAAGCCCCATTGCGCAGGCACTGCGGCGCTTCAACGATCACGTCCATCATGACGACCGCGTGGACCTCTCGATGGTTCCCATCGGAGAAGGTCTGACGCTGTTGCGGATCAGATGATTGCCGGCGCGCACTCATCTGGAGGAAAATGCAACGCTTCCTATGAGCACTCACCGCGAACTCGCCAATTGCATCCGCGCCCTCACCATGGATGCGGTACAGAAAGCCGGCTCCGGACACGCGGGCGCGCCGCTGGGGCTCGCCGACGTGGCCGAGGTGCTCTGGCGCGACTATCTCAAGCACAATCCGGCGGATCCGCTGTGGCCAGACCGCGACCGCTTCGTGCTCTCGAACGGGCACGCGTGCATGCTGCTCTATGCGCTGCTGCATCTCACGGGCTACCCGCTGAGCATCGATGAGATCAAGAGCTTCCGCCAGCTCGGGTCGCGCACCGCAGGGCATCCGGAGCACCACCCCGAGATCGGCATCGAGACCACGACGGGTCCGCTCGGGCAGGGCGTGGGCAACGCGGTCGGCATGGCGCTCGCCGAGAACATGCTCGCCGCGCAGTTCAATCGGCCGGGCTTCCCGATCGTCGATCATTACACGTACTTCATCTGCAGCGACGGCTGCTTGATGGAAGGCGTGTCGCACGAGGCGTGCTCGCTCGCCGGGGCGCTGCGGCTGCGCAAATTGATCGGCTTCTACGACGACAACGGCATCTCGATCGACGGCAAGGTCGCGGGTTGGTTTCGCGATGACACCCCGAAGCGCTTCGAGGCGTACGGGTGGCACGTGATTCCGCACGTGGACGGGCACGACGCCGAGGCTGTCGCGGCGGCCATTCAGGCGGCCCGCGCGCAAGCCGATCGCCCGACGCTCATCTGCTGCAAGACCATCATCGGTTGGGGCGCACCGACCAAGCAGGGCACCCAGGCGGCGCACAGCGACCCGCTCGGTGTGGAGGAGGTGGCCGCCACGCGCAAGGCGATCGGCTGGCCGTATGCGCCGTTCGAGATCCCGCCGCAGCTGCGTGCGGAGTGGGACCGGCGGGCCGAGGGTGCGGCGGCCGAGGAGCGCTGGCGCGAGCTCCTCGGGCGTTACCGGCAGGCCCACCCCGATCTCGCCGCGGAGTTCGAGCGGCGCATGCGCGGTGATCTTCCGGCCGGCTGGGGCGATATCGCCCGCCAAGCGCTCGCTGCTGCGCGCGCGCAGACTCAGCCGCAGGCGACGCGCCAGTCGTCGCAGATGGCGCTCAACGCCATCGGCCCTGCGCTGCCCGAGCTCGTCGGCGGCTCCGCCGATCTCACCCCCTCGAACGGCACGCTCAACAAAGCCTCGCAAGTGATCACGGTCGACGACCTCTCCGGAAACTACGTTCATTACGGGGTCCGCGAGTTCGGCATGACGACCGCCATGAACGGGCTCGCGCTGCACGGCGGGCTCATTCCCTACGGCGGCACTTTCCTCGTCTTCTCCGACTACGCACGCAACGCGGTGCGTCTCGCATCGCTCATCGGCACGCATGTGGCGCTCGTGTACACGCACGATTCGATCGGTCTCGGCGAGGACGGCCCGACGCACCAGCCGATCGAGCATCTGTCCTCCCTGCGCGCGATGCCGGGCCTCACGCTGTGGCGTCCGTGCGATGCGATCGAGACGGCCGTCGCCTGGGTCGCGGCCATCGAGCACCGGCAAGGCCCCACGGCGCTGGTGCTCACGCGCCAGGCGCTGCCGCAGCAGCCGCGCACGCCGGCGCAGCTCGAATCGATTCGCCGCGGCGGCTACACGCTCATCGACTGCGAGGGCATCCCGGAGTGCCTGGTGCTCGCCACGGGCTCGGAGATCGGAATCGCCGCCGAGGCCGTGCGGGCCGTCAATGCGGCAGGAAGGCGCGTCCGCTTAGTCTCGCTCCCCTCGACCGAGGTGTTCGATGCGCAGGATGCGGCTTACCGCGAGAGCGTCCTGCCTCGTGCCGTCGCGCGGCGGCTCGCCGTCGAGGCAGGGGCGCATCAGTCGTGGTGCTGCTACGTGGGCCTGGAGGGACGGGTGCTCGGAATCGACCGATTCGGAGCGTCCGGCAAGGGCGCGGCGGTCTTGGCGTTCTTCGGTTTCACGGCCGAGAACGTCCAGCGGAACATCGAGGAACTTCTGAGCGGAGCGCGCTGAACATGGCTTTGAAGGTGGGGATCAACGGTTACGGGCGCATCGGTCGCAACATCCTGCGCGCGCTCTACGAGTCGAAGCGCACGGGCGCGCTCACGATCGTCGCGATCAACGATCTCGGCGACGCGAGCATCAACGCCCATCTCACCCGGCACGACAGCGTGCACGGCCGGTTCCACGGCGATGTGAAGGTCGATGCGGACTCGATGGTCGTGAACGGCGACCGCATCCGCGTGCTCGCCGAGCGTGATCCGGCCAAGCTTCCGTGGGCCAAGCTCGGCGTCGAGTTCGTGCTCGAGTGCACGGGTCTGTTCACGTCGAAGGCGAAGGCCAGCGCCCATCTGGCGGGCGGCGCGAAGAAGGTCGTGATCTCCGCGCCGGGCGAGAAGGACGTGGATGCGACGATCGTTTACGGCGTGAACCACGGCGTGCTCAAGGCCGGACACACGGTCATCTCGAACGCCTCGTGCACGACCAACTGCCTCGCGCCGGTCGCCAAGGTGTTGCACGAGAAGATCGGCATCACCGCGGGAGTGATGACGACCGTGCACTCCTACACCAACGACCAGGTGCTCACCGACGTCTATCACAAGGATCTGCGGCGCGCGCGCTCCGCGACCCAGTCGCAGATCCCGACGAAAACGGGCGCCGCCGCCGCCGTCGGCCTGGTGCTTCCGGAGCTCAACGGCCGGCTCGACGGATTCGCGATCCGCGTGCCGACGATCAACGTCTCGCTGGTCGACCTGAGCTTCACCGCGCGGCGCGAGACGTCGGTCGAGGAGATCAACCGCGCGATGCGGGAAGCCGCCGAGGGCGCGATGAAGTCGATCATCGCCTACAACGACGAGCCGCTCGTGTCGATCGATTTCAACCACGATGCGCACTCCGCGGTGTTCGATGCGACGCTCACGAAGGTGATCGGCGGCTCGCTCGTGAAGGTGTGCGCGTGGTACGACAACGAATGGGGATTCTCCAACCGCATGATCGATACCACGCTCGCGTGGGCCAAGACGGCCGCCTGAGCGAGCCCGAGAGCCTCGGATGAGAATCCTGCGCATGACCGAGCTCGACCTCAAGGGCAAGCGCGTGCTGATCCGCGAGGACCTCAATGTGCCGGTGCACGACGGCGCGGTGACGAGCGATGCGCGCATTCGCGCGGCGCTGCCCACCTTGCACCGGGCGATGGAGGCGGGCGCCAAGGTGTTCGTGCTCTCGCATCTCGGCCGTCCGGACGAAGGCGTGTACGACGAGAAGCTCTCGCTCGCGCCGGTCGCCGTGCGGCTGTCGGAGCTGCTCGGCAAGCCGGTGCCGCTGCGCAAGGACTGGCTGCGGGGCGTCGATTGCGCGCTCGGCGATGCCGTGCTGTGCGAGAACGTGCGGTTCAACAAGGGTGAGAAGGAAGACAGCGACGAGCTCGCGCGGCGCATGGCCGCGCTCGGCGACGTGTACGTGATGGACGCATTCGCCACGGCGCATCGCGCCGAGGCGAGCACTCACGGCGTGGCGAAGTTCGCGCGCCAGGCCTGCGCCGGTCCGCTGCTCGTCGGGGAGCTCGAAGCGCTGGAGCGGGCGCTCGAGAAGCCCGCGCGCCCGATGGTCGCCATCGTCGCCGGCTCGAAGGTGTCCACCAAGATCACCGTGCTCGAGGCGCTGCTCGCGAAGGTCGATCGGTTGATCGTCGGTGGCGGCATTGCCAATACGTTTCTCGCGGCGACGGGCATCGGCGTCGGCAAATCGCTCCACGAGGCGGAGATGCTCGACATCGCGCGCCGGCTGATGGCGCAGGCGCTCAGGCGCGGTACGGAGATTCCGCTGCCGACCGACGTGGTCGTCGCCAAGGAGCTCGCGGCGACGGCGCATGCCGACATTCGCCCGGTGCGCGATGTGCACCCGGACGAGATGATTCTCGACATCGGCCCGGATACGGCCGAGCGCTTCGGCGCTTCGCTGCAGTCGGCCGGCACGATCATCTGGAACGGCCCGGTCGGGGTCTTCGAGTACGACCAGTTCGGTGAGGGGACGCGCTCCATCGCCAACGCCATTGCTCGCAGCAAGGCTTTCTCCCTCGCCGGCGGCGGCGACACGCTGGCCGCCATCGAGAAGTACGGCGTCGAGGAGGGCATTTCCTACATCTCGACCGGCGGCGGGGCCTTCCTCGAGTTCGTCGAGGGCAAGACGCTGCCCGCGGTCGCCATTCTCGAGGCCCGCGCGGCTTGACTCGGCAGTCCGGCCCGGAGCTCTGACCCGATCATGGACACCTCGAGACGCACGAAGATCGTCGCCACGGCCGGTCCCGCGACCGACGATCCGGCGGTGCTCGCCCAGATGTTCGAGGCCGGGGTGAACGTCGTGCGGTTGAATGCCTCGCACGGCACGCGCGAGCACTTGCGGCGCCGGCTCGCGCTCGTGCGGGAGGCCACCGAGCGGGCGAGCGCGAGCATCGGCGTGCTGCTCGACCTCGGGGGTCCGAAGATCCGCATCGAGGGATTCGTGGACGGACGCGTGCAGCTCCTCGAGGGTCAGCCGTTCGCGCTCGATACGGCGATGGACGCCAAGGCGGGAACGGCCGAGGGGGTCGGGGTCGCCTACGAGAACCTGCCGCGGGACGTCTCCCCGGGCGATGTGCTGCTCCTCTCGGACGGACAGATCGTGCTCGATGTCGACCAAGTCCGCGGGACGCGCATCGACTGCCGCGTCCGGGTGGGCGGGGAGCTCTCGGACCGCAAGGGCGTCAACCGCCAGGGCGGCGGCATCTCGGCGCCGGCGCTCTCGGAGAAGGATCGGGAGGACATTCGCTTTGCCGCGGAGGCGAAGGTCGACTACGTCGCGGTCTCGTTCGCGCGCGATGCCGCGGATATCCTGCAGGCGCGCTCGCTCGTGCGCCAGGCAGGCGGGGATGCGCACATCGTCGCGAAGATCGAGCGCCACGAGGCCATCGCGAATCTCTCCGGAATCATCGGCGCCGCCGACGTGATCATGGTCGCGCGCGGTGATCTCGCCGTGGAGATGGGCTACGCGGAGCTCACCGGACTGCAGAAGACGATCATCCACGAGTCGCGGCAGCGCAACCGGGTGGTGATCACCGCGACGCAGATGATGGAGTCGATGATTCAGAGTCCCGTGCCGACGCGCGCCGAGGTGAGCGACGTGGCGAACGCGGTGATGGATGGCACCGACGCCGTGATGCTGTCGGCCGAGACGGCGGCCGGCCGCTATCCCGTGAAAGCCGTGCAAGCGATGGCGCAGGTGATCGGTGGCGCGGAGAAGTATCAGCTCGCCCACAGTCGTACACGCCACCGCGTGGACGGTTCGTTCGAGGGGACCGAGGAAGCCATCGCGATGGCCGTCATGTACACGGCCAATCACCTGAAGGTACGCGCCATCGTCGCGCTGACCGAGTCGGGCGCGACACCACTGTGGATGTCGCGCATCCGCTCGGACATTCCGATCTATGCGTTCACGCGCCACGAGGCGACCCGGGGACGCGTGACGCTCTATCGCGGCGTTTATCCGGTGATCTACGATGCGGCCGGAGCTCCCACGGGCGAGGATTTGTACAAGTCCGTATTCGCGCGCCTGTTCGAGCTCGCGCTCGTGAGCGCGGGCGATCTCGTCATCCTCACCAAGGGCGAGCTGTCCGGGGTGCAGGGCGGCACGAATTCCATGCAAATTCTGCAGGTCGCTTGATCGGCCGAACGCTAGCGCGCGCGGCGCTCGCCGCCGCCGCCGTCGCGCTCGTGCTGTTCGCAACCCCCTACGCGATGCTCCGCGCCTCCCTGCCGCGGCTCGACGGAAGCATCCCCGTCGCCGGCGTCGGTGCGCCCGTCACGATCGAGCGGGATGCGCTCGGCGTCGCCACCGTCCGGGCCGCCACGCGGACGGATCTCGCGTTCGGCACCGGCTTCGCGCACGGGCAGGACCGGTTCTTCCAGATGGATCTTGCGCGACGCTTGGCCGCCGGCGAGCTGAGCGAGCTCGTGGGTGCCGCGGCCGTCGCGCAAGACCGGCAGACGCGGTTGTTCCGATTTCGCCATCTGGCGCAAGAGGCGCTCGCTCGAGCGCCACCGGACCAACGCGCGCTTCTCGAAGCCTACGCCCGCGGGGTGAATGCCGGGCTCGAGAGTCTCGGCAGCCGGCCCTGGGAATACTGGCTGCTTCGAGCCTCCCCGGCCCCCTGGAAGCCCGAGGACTCGTTCCTGGTCGCGGCCGCGATGTGGTGGGATCTGCAATACGGGGACCTGCGTGACGAGATGGTCAGACGCGTGCTGGAGGCGAGGCTGCACGGCCCGGACTGCGGCGGCTGGAAGTGCGCTCTCGAGTTTCTCTATCCGGCGCGCACACGATGGGACGCACCGAACGTCACGGACGAGGATGAGCGGCGCGCGGAGGATGCGCGCGATGCCGCCCCGCAACCCGTGCCGGATCCGCAGGCGCTCGATGTGCGCGGGAGGTCGGTCGCGCGAGCCACGCGCGCGCCCGGGGCGCGGGCGCGTCCGGCTTGGACGCCCGCGGGCGACGACGCTTCCGATGAGGAGCCGTGGGAGGAGCGCTCCCCGCCATCCGATGTGGGCAGCAACAGCTGGGCGATCGCAGGTCGGCTCACCGCGAGCGGGGCGGCACTCGTCGCGAGCGACATGCATTTGAGTCTGCGGGTCCCGCCGACCTGGTACCGCGTACGGCTGCGTACCGCCGAGCTGGATTTGAACGGGCTCACGCTTCCCGGCGCGCCGGTGCTCGTCGCCGGCTCGAACGGTCATGTCGCCTGGGCGTTGACCAACTCCGGCGGGTACTGGCTGGCCGCGAGGTCCATACCCTGCCTGTCGGTGGAGGGCTCGACGATGCGAACGCCGACCGGCGGCGTCGCGCTCGCGAGCGTCATCGAACGGATTCACGTTCGCGGTGGCGCCGATGTGCTGCTGCCCGTGCGGTCCGGTCCCGCCGGCATCCTGTTCGAGATCGAGCCCGGCGAGCGTCGCTGCTGGTTCGTGAGCTGGCTCGCCGAGTCGGTGGCGGCGACGAACATGAACCTCCTCGCGCTCGAGCGTGCCACGTCTGTCAGGCAAGCGTTCGCGATCGCCCCGGCGATCGGCATCCCGCACCAGAATCTGGTCGTGGGCGACCGTGCCGGCCACATCGGGTGGACGATCGCGGGGCGGATACCGGTCGATGCCGGCGAGGCGCGCACGGGCGGCGCGGCGGGTTGGCGCACGGGCGGCTCGGCGGACTGGCGCACGGGCGATGAGGCACCGCGACTGTACGATCCGCCCCTCGGCCGGGTGTGGTCCGCCAACGCGAGAGCAACGACCGATGCAACCGCGCTCGCGGCGATCGGGGGTGAGGAGGCCGCCCTCGGCGCGCAATACACGCTCGGTGCGCGCGCGCGACAGATTCGCGATGCGCTGCTGCGGCTCGACGCCGGCGCGAGGCCGCGGGATATGCTGCGCATTCAGCTGGACGACCGCGCCGTGTTTCTCGCGCGCTGGCGAGACCTCATCCTCGGGCTGCTCGATGGTCCGGCGCTCGCCGGGCCCCCGAGCCGAGCGGAGTTCAGACGGCTGGTCGCCTCGTGGGATGCGCGCGCGGGTACCGATTCGGTCGGCTATCGCCTGGTCCGCGCCTATCGCGACCGCACGGCGAGCGCGGTGTGGCGCATGATCCTGAGCGCGCTCGAGATCGAGCGCGATGCACCGCCGCCTCCGCAGTTCGAGCAGCCGCTGTGGACGCTCGTCACGTCGCAACCGCTGCACATGCTCTCGGCCAACTACCCGAGCTGGCGCGCGTTTCTGCTGGCGCAGCTCGATGGCACGGCTGCGGCGCTCGAGGGGCGTTGCGGGGCGCTCGCGCGCTGCCGGTGGGGCGCGGCACATCCGGTGCGCATCCGCCACCCGCTGTCGGGCGCAGTGCCGATACTGGCGCGGCTGATCGATCTGCCGGGGCTCGAGCTGCCCGGCGATCACGATATGCCGCGGGTGCAGAGCGGGGCATTCGGCGCCTCGGAGCGCTTCGCGGTGTCGCCCGGGCGCGAGGCGGAAGGCTACCTCGAGCTTCCGGGAGGCCAGAGCGATCATCCGCTCTCGCCCTACTATCGCGCCGGGTTTCGCGGCTGGGTTGAGGGCGATCCGTTGCCCTTTCTCCCGGGTCCGTCCGAGCACCGGCTCACGCTGCAAGCCTCGGGCGCAGCGATACACTGAACGGGTATGGATGGCCGTATCCGTGCCTCCGTTTGACTCATTCCGCCCGCCCGAGAGGCCTCACCGGCCCGTGGTGGGGCTCGTTCTGACGGGCGGCGGCGCCCGGTCGGCCTATCACATCGGCGTGCTGCGCGCCCTCGCCGAGCTGCTGCCGCGGGGCCGGAACCCCTTCCCGGTGATCGTCGGCACGTCGGCCGGCGCCGTGGCGGCCGCCGTGCTCGCCTCGCAGGCGCACCGCTGGCGCAGGGCGGTGGCCGGACTCGAGGACGTCTGGGCGAACTTCCGGGCCGCGCAAGTCTTTCTGGTCGACAAGCCCCACATGCTGCGCGCCGGACTGCACTGGATCTTGTCGTTGACGACGGGCGGACTGCTGCTCAGTCCGCCGCGCTCGATGCTCGACAATTCCCCGCTCCGCGAGCTGCTCGCGGAGCGCGTCGAGTGGCCGAGCATCCGGATGAGCATCGAGCGCGGACACCTGAGAGCCGTCGCGCTGTGCGCGACGAGCTACGCGAGCGGCCAGTCCGTGACGTTCTTCGACGGCGTGCAGGAGGTGGCCGACTGGGCGCGCTCGCAACGTCTCGGCCGGCGCACCTTGCTCACGCTCGATCACCTCATGGCGAGCGTCGGCATTCCGTTGCTGTTTCCGGCGATGAAGCTCGGGGATGAGTACTTCGGCGACGGAGCCATGCGGCAATTGAACCCGCTCAGCCCCGCGATCCATCTCGGCGCGGACCGCCTGCTGGTGCTCGGCGTGCGTGCACGGCGTGCGGCCGGGGTCGCGACGACCCGCCTGCCGATCGAATCACCGAGCCCGGGCCAGATCTTTGGCTTCATGTTGGATACACTGTTTACCGACCAGATCTACGCCGACCTCGAGCAGCTCGAGCGGATGAACGAGCTGGCGCGCGCCTCTCCGGGCCTCTCGCCTTCGCTGCGCATCATCGAGACGCTGATGCTCGCGCCGAGCGTCGACCCGCGCGAGGTGGCGGCGCGACACGTGGATGAGATCCCGGGGGGCCTGCGCGCGTTGCTGCGGGTGATCGGAGCGGGAGATCTGTCGGGCAGTCAGCTCGCGAGCTACCTCATGTTCGAGGCGGGCTACACGCGCGAGCTGATCGAGCTCGGCTACCGCGATGCGATGGAGGCGCGCACGGCGCTCATCGCCTTCATGAGCGGCGAGCGGCTGCCTCCGGTGCTCACGGCTCCGGGCGTGGCCCAGGCGACTTGACGCACGAATCGAGAGGTTTGCGATGCAAAACGCTCTGCCCGTGACCCGCGCGGAGAACTTCGCCGACTGGTATCAGGCGGTGGTGGGCGAGGCTGACCTCGCCGAGGAATCGGGCGTGCGCGGGTGCATGATCATCCGCCCGTGGGGGTATGGCATCTGGCAGCGGATCCAGGAGCTGTTCGATCGCCGCTTTCGCGACACCGGCCACGAGAACTGCTACTTCCCGATCTTCATCCCGCTCAGCTTCATCGCGAAGGAGGCCGAGCACGTCGAGGGGTTCGCCCGTGAAATGGCGGTCGTGACGCATCACCGCCTGAAGATGATCGACGGCGTTCTGCAGCCGGACCCCGAGGCGAGGCTCGAAGAGCCGCTCATCGTGCGGCCCACGTCGGAGACCGTGATCGCCGCGGCGTTCCAGCGCTGGATTCGCTCCTACCGCGACCTGCCGCTGCTGCTCAATCAGTGGGCGAACGTCGTGCGCTGGGAGATGCGGCCGCGGCTGTTCCTGCGGACCTCGGAGTTTCTCTGGCAGGAGGGACACACCGCGCACGCCACGGCGCAGGAGGCGCTCGAGGAGACGCTGCGCATGCTCGAGGTGTATCGCTCGGTCACCGAGGATGCGCTCGCCGTGCCGGTCGTGACGGGCGAGAAGCCGCCTCACGAGCGCTTCCCGGGCGCGGACAGCACCTTCTCGATCGAGGCGATGATGCAGGACGGCAAGGCGCTGCAGGCCGGCACCGCGCACAACCTCGGGACGAATTTCGCGCGCGCGCAGAACATCCGCTTTCAGACCGAGCGCGGCGATCTCGCCTTTGCGCACACGACGAGCTGGGGCGTCAGCACGCGGCTCGTCGGAGGCGTCGTGATGACGCACGGCGACGACGACGGCCTGAGGCTGCCGCCCGCCATCGCGCCCCGCCAGATCGTGCTCGTGCCGATCCTGCGCGACCGGCCGGAAGACGGCTCGGTCATCGAATACTGCGAGTCGATCGCGGCCGAGCTGCGCGCGGCCACGGCGCTCGCCGAGCCGATTCGCGTCGCCGTCGACTTGAAGGCCGGTCGCGCGGTCGACAAGCGCTGGGGCTGGATCAAGCGCGGCGTGCCGATCGTGTGCGAGATCGGCGCGCGCGATGCCTCGGGCGGCTCGGTGACGCTGCTGCGCAGGCACCGCGCCCGGCAGGACGGTAAGCTCGGGTTCGAGACGCTCCCCCGGGCGGACTTCGTGCGCGGCGCCCCCGCGGCGCTCGCGCAGATCCAGAGCGCGCTCTACACCGAGGCGCGCGCGCGCATGCAGGCGAACATTCGCTCGGACCTCACCACGTTCGCGGACGTGGAGGCCTACTTCCAGGACTCGAGCGAGGCGGAATCGTTCTGCGGTTGGGCGGAGGTGCCTTGGTCGCGTCCCGAGGGCGCAGCGCTGCAGGCGGTGGAAGAGCAGCTGAAGCGCCTGAAGCTCACGGTGCGCATTGCACCGCTCGAGCAACCGGCGATCGCGGCCAGGCGCTGCGTCTTCACCGGCGCGCCCGCGCGCGAGGTCATCCTCATCGGCCGAGCGTACTAGGGTCGGGGGGGCATTCTCCCGGCGCTCTCGTTGGTCAGCGTGCCGCGGAGAGTCGCCCGCGCGGCGCAGGCAGGTCCGCCAGGGCGCAGTGACGCGCGGCGACCTGCGGATAGCGCGCGGCGAAGCGCGCGACCAGGCGATCGACGATATACACGGAGCGGTGCTGGCCCCCGGTGCAGCCCACGGCGGCGGTGAGATAGCCGCGCGAGCTCGCCTGGTACTCGGGAACGCGCGCCTCGATGAAGCGCTCGATATCATCGATCAGCCGTGCGACGCTGCCGTGCGTTTCGAGGTACTGAATCACCGCGGCGTCGCGCCCGGTGAGCGCGCGCAAGGAGGCCTCCCAGTACGGGTTCGGCAGCGAGCGTGCGTCGAACACGAAATCGGCATCGCCCGGAATGCCGTGCTTGAACCCGAACGACTGGAAGGTGATCGCGAGGGGGCCCGCCTCGCGCTGCTCGACGCGCAGGCGCACCACCCGACGCAGCTCGTGGACACTCATCCTCGAGGTGTCGATGACGAGGTCGGCCGCTTGCGCGATCGGCTCGAGGAGCCGCCGCTCCACGTCGATCGCCTCGTGCAGCGCCGTGCGCTCGCGGCTCATCGGGTGCTTGCGCCGGGTCTCCGCGAAGCGGCGCAGCAGCTCGTCGTCGCTCGCGACGAGAAACAGCACTTCGCAGTGGATGCCGCTGCGCTTGAGCTCATCGATGAGCTCGGGAATCGTGGCGATCTCGTGGGGGGTGTTGCGCGCGTCGAGTCCGATCGCGGAACGCGTGTAGGTGGACTCGGCGCTGCGGACGGTGTGCGAGACGAAGGGCTTGAGCAGCGCCGCCGGCAGGTTGTCGATGCAGTAGAACCCGAGGTCCTCGAGCAGGTGCAGGGCGACGCTCTTGCCGGACCCCGAGAGGCCGCTCACGACGAGGATGCGCACGGCCGATCGCCGATGAAGCCTAGCGCGCGGGCCGAGCCGGCGCGCTACAGCTCACGAGACGCGGCGCGCGGCACGCTGCGCCTCCATCGCGTGGTGATCGGATCGCTTCTCCTTGTGCTTCTTGATGCAGCGGTCCAGCTTGTCGCTGAGGACGTCGATGGCGGCATACATGTCGGGCTCGGTCGCATCGGCGTGAATATCGCACCCACGCACGTGCAGGGTGGCTTCGGCCTTCTGGCGCACCTTCTCGACGCTGAGCACACAGTGCACGTCGATCACCTGGTCGAAGTGACGCGCGATACGCTCGAGTAGCTTTCTCTCGACGTATCCGCGCAGCGCGGGGGAAACCTCGACGTGATGACCCGTGAGCTTGAGCCGCATAACCCGCCTCCTGGTTGATCCGTGAGCCTGCTACATCTGCCGCAGTCCCGCTCGCTTGCGCTCGTTGGAAGGGGCGATCCCGAGACTCTCGCGGTATTTCGCGACGGTGCGGCGCGCCACCGGAATGCCCTCGGCGGAGAGCAGCTCCGCGATGCGGCCGTCGCTCAGCGGGTCGTCGGTGTCCTCTTCCTTGACGAGCTTCTTGATCTTCGCGCGAATCGCGGTGGAGGAGGTCCCGGAGCCGTCCGCCCCCTCGACCTGGCTCGAGAAGAAGTACCGCAGCTCGAACACGCCGCGCGGCGTGTGCATGTACTTCCCCGACGTGACGCGCGAGATGGTGGACTCGTGCATCTCCACGGCCTCGGCGATGTCCTTGAGGATCATCGGCCGCATGTGCTCCTCGCCGTGCTCGAGAAAGGCGGTCTGGCGCTCCACGATCGAGCGGGCGACCTTGACGAGCGTGTCGTTGCGGATCTCCAGACTCTTCAGCAGCCAGCGCGCCTCCTGGAGCTGCGCACGCATGCTCGCATGGCTCGAGCTGCGACCGATGAGACTCGCGTAGCTGTGATTGAGCCGCACGCGCGGCAGCGTCGCGGGATTGATCTCGACCGCCCAGCCGTGCTCCGTGCGCCGGACGAAGACGTCGGGGACGACATATTCGGCGGAGCCGCTGCTGACCGTCGCACCCGGGCGCGGGTGGCAGCTGCGCACGAGCAGCAGGGCCGAGGCGAGCTCCTCTTCGGTGGTGCGCAGCTCGCGGCGCAGCAGCGACAGCTCGCGCTCGGCGACGCGCTCGAGGTGATGGCGGGCGATCTCGACCGCCACGGCGAGTCCCGGGCTATCCGGGCTCAGCTGCCGCAGCTGCAGCTCGATGCACTCCCCGACGGAGCGCGCCGCGACGCCCGCCGGATCGAGCTGCTGCACGCGCTGCAGCACCTCCTCGACGCCGGCCGCCTCGACTTCGATCTCGGGTCGCAACGTATTGGAGATCTCGTCCAGCGATTCGGTGAGGTAGCCGTCGTCGTTGATGGCATCCACGATGGCGCGCGCAATGGCGAGGGAGCGGGGATCGAGCCGCGCGAGCTCGAGCTGCCACAGGAGGTGCTCCTGGAGGGACTCCCCCGAGGCGTCGGCGAACTCCTGCTGGCGGTCCTCGTCGTCGCCGTTCCAGACGCTCTCCGAAGGGCCGGCACCGTGCTCACCCCAGTGATCGTCGATCACCTCCACGGGGGGCTCCGAGGGAGCCGCGGCGACGGGCTCCGGCTCGGGTGCGGGCGCCTGGATGCTTTCGAGCGTATCGAGCGTGCCCGGGGTCTCCGCCTCCTCCACGGGCTCGAGCATCACGTTGCTCTCGAGCAGCTCGCGGATGTGGGCCTGGAGCTCGAGCGCCGGCAGCTGCAGGAGGCGGATGGCCTGCTGCAGCTGCGGCGTCATCGTCAGCTGCTGCCCGAGCTTGAGCTGCAGTGACGGTTTCAGCATGGATCTTGCACGATGGGTCCCGAGTCCCGATATAAGTAATTGAAAGTAAAAATAATTCTCTCGGAGGACCCACGTCAGAGACGGAACGACTCCCCCAAGTACACCTCACGAACTTGGGGATTGGCAAGGATTTCTTCTGCAGATCCGGACGCGATCACCGTTCCCTGGTTGACGATGTACGCCCGGTCGCAGACCCCGAGCGTTTCGCGCACGTTATGGTCGGTGATGAGCACGCCGATCTCACGACTCGTCAGCTCCCGGACGATGCGCTGGATGTCGAGCACCGAGAGGGGGTCGACGCCCGCGAACGGCTCATCGAGCAGCATGAAGCGCGGATCGGCGGCGAGCGCCCGTGCGATCTCGACGCGCCGTCGCTCGCCACCGGACAGCGACAGGCCAAGCGTGCGGCGGACGTGGCCGATGCGCAGCTCCTCGAGCAGCTCCTCCAGCCGCCGCTCGCGCTCCGCGCGATCGAGCTCCTCGCGGGTTTCGAGGATGGCGAGCACATTGTTCTCGACCGAGAGTTTGCGGAAGACGGAGGCTTCCTGCGGAAGGTATCCGATGCCGAGCTGGGCGCGGCGGTGCATGGGCAGGAACGTCAGGTCGCGCTCGCCGACGTAGATGCGTCCCGCATCGCAGGGGATCAGGCCGACGATCATGTAGAACGCGGTCGTCTTGCCGGCGCCGTTCGGGCCGAGCAGCCCGACCACCTCCCCCCGGCGCACCTCAAGCGAGAGGTCGCGGACCACCTGGCGCGCCTTGTAGGTCTTGGCGAGTCCGTGCGCGCGCAGCAACTCGGCCGTCACGGCGCCGATCCTGGCTTGGCTCCCGCTTTGGACGCACCCGGTGCGACCTTCTTCGGCACGATCCTCCCGTGTACGCGCTCCCCCGGGTGGGGGGAGCCGGTGCCGATGAGCTTCTGATCGTTGATGCTATAGATGAGCACGGGCGCGGTGATGTCGCCATTGTCCCCGTACCTGAGCCAGGCGTCGGTGGTCAGGCGGATCGTGCCCGCGGCGACCTGGTAATCGATGGAATCCGCATGTCCGCGGGCGAGCAGTCCAGTCGCCGAACTGGTCTGCTCGAACTGCGCCGGGTGACCCGTCGCGAGCGCGCTCTGTATCCGGTTGTCCCGGAACTCGACCACCGCCTCGTCCGACTGCAGTTGGCCGCGTAGCTCGGAGGTGAGATGCACGTCACCCGTGCAGGTCCAGCGCCCGGTCGGGGTGTCGAAACCGGTCGCATCGCAGCGGTCGGCGGTGAGACGCAGATCGCCCTGGGACAGCACGACGTTGTCGCGCAGCACGGCGCGATGCGCGGCGTAGTCAAACTCCATCGATCCTTTCGCGCTGAACGAGATGGGCCCTTTGAGGTTCAGAGGCGGTGGGCTTCGCGCTGCGGCCGCAAGCGCCAGGCTGGCCAGTGCGATCGGAATCTGCAGGACTCTAAGGGACGTAGCGGCCATGGACGTTCGATTCCAGCCTCACCCGCTGCTCCTTCAAGCGAGCGACGAGACCGCGCGCATGCACCAGTTGTCCGTTCCAGTCGAGCACGACGGGGTCGTCGGTCGTCACGACCTCGGTACGCGTGTCAACGTTCAGCCGGTCGCTCGAGACTTGCACGGGCTCGCTGGTGCCCGGCAGCAATCCTGCGACGGTCACGTGACCGATGAGCTCGACCTGGGAGGCGCCACTCACCACCTGCCCCTGGTCGGCTCGGCCGTTCCAGAGATTTCCGGCCGCGTCGCGAAACTGCATCTGAACCTGGTCGAGCAGCGTCACCTGCGAGGCGGGCTGCTGCCGAATGCGCGCCGCATGCAGCGTATACATCGGGTTGCCGTCGGGTCCCGTCTCGACGAGCACCGCATCCTGCGCAGCGTAGCCCGGGCTCGTGGGCCGCGCGGCGGGCGGCGGCGCGGCCGGCCCGCCCTGCTCGCTGTTGAGCACGAACCATCCCGCCACGAGCAGGCCCATGATGACGGCTCCCGCGAGCACCCTCGCGATCATGAAGCCCGCCCGCACGCGCGGCTGGCCGCGACCAGTCGGTCGCAGACCTCGCGCACGGCGCCTGCGCCTCCGCCCAAGGACGTGGCGAACCGGGCCGCCTTCCTGGCGGCCGGATGCGCGTCCGCGACGGCATACGAGACCCCGACGGCCCGCATGAGCGGAACGTCTGGCACATCATCGCCGATGCACGCGCACTCCGCGGGCCGCACGCCGAGGAGGGCCGCGAGCTTGCCGAACGCCGCAAGCTTGTCGTCGGCGCCCTGGATCAGGTGCCGGATACCGAGCTCGCGGCAACGGCGCGCCACGGCCGCGGAACGCCGCCCGGAGATCACCGCCACCTCGATGCCCGCGGCGCGGAGCACCTTGATGCCATGCCCGTCGCGCACGTGGAACGACTTCAGGATCTCGCCCCGCGACCCGTAGTACAGGCGCCCGTCCGTGAGGACGCCGTCCACGTCGAGCACGAGCAGACGGACGGGGGCCGCGGTTCTGTACGCTGCCGCCCTCATGGGCTCACACGACGCCCGCGCGCAGCAGATCGTGCACGTTGAAGGCGCCGACGAGCTTGCCCCCCTCGATGACGGGCAGCGCGGTGATGCGGTGCGTTTCCATGACGTGCACGCCATCGGCCGCGAGCTCGTGAGGTCCGATCGTCTTGCAGGGGCTCGTCATCACGGTGCGCATGAGCGCGGTGCGCACGTCGAGCCGCCGATCGAGCGCGCGCCTCAGATCTCCGTCCGTGAACACACCGAGCACCCGATCGTCGTGGTCGACGATCACCGTCATCCCGAGGCCCTTGCGCGACATCTCGAGCAGCCCCTCGCCGAGCGGCGTGTCCGGGGACACGCGCGGCAGATCCGCACCCGTGCGCATGACGTCCGCGACGCGCAGGAACAAACGTCGCCCGAGCGCACCGCCCGGATGCGAGCGCGCGAAATCCTGAGCGGTGAACCCGCGCGCTTCGAGCAGCGTCACCGCGAGCGCATCTCCCATCGCGAGGCTCGCGGTCGTGCTCGCCGTCGGCGCGAGATTGAGTGGGCAGGCCTCCTCCGGAACGCTCACGTCGAGCGCGACATTCGCGAGGCGGGCGAGCATCGAGCTCGCGTTGCCGGTCATCGCGATGAGCGGCACGCCCAAGCGCTTCAAATGGGGCACGAGCTGCAGAAGCTCCTGACTCTCGCCGGAGCTCGAAAGCGCGAGCACGACGTCAGAGCGGGTGATCATGCCGAGGTCGCCGTGTGCCGCATCGGCGGGGTGCAGGAAAAACGCCGGCGTGCCGGTGCTCGCGAGCGTCGCGGCGATCTTGCGCGCGATGTGCCCCGACTTGCCGATGCCCGTCACGACGACCCGTCCCGCGCACGCGAGGCACAGACGGCACGCCGCGGCAAAGCGCTCATCGAGGCGCGCCGCCAGCGCCGTGACGGCTTGCGCTTCGATTCCGAGCGCGCGGCGCGCGGCCGCGAGCAAGGTCTGGGAGTCGAGCGGATCGTCGGGCGTCGCATTCATCCGCCGCAATGATATCCGCTAAACTCCACGGATGGATGCCAACGCGGTCGCCGAGCTGATTCGAGCAGGCTTGCCCGGCGCGGACGTGCGGGTGCAGTCGCCCGACGGGACACACTTCGCGGCGCGCGTCGTTGCGCCGCAGTTCGCGGGCAAGCGCGCGCTCGCGCGCCACCAGCTGGTGTATCGCACGCTGGGAGAGCGCATGGGACGGGAGATCCACGCCCTGTCGATCGAGGCGTTCACGCCCGAGGAGCTGGCCGGAGCGGCGGGTGGATAAGCTGCAGATCCAGGGCGGCATCCCGCTCGAGGGGGAAGTGCGCATCTCCGGCGCGAAGAACGCGACCCTGCCGATTCTCGCGGCGGCGCTGCTCACCGACGACCCCCTCGTCGTCGCCAACGTGCCGCATCTGCAGGATGTCACGACCACCATCGAGCTCCTCGGCCGCATGGGTGTGAGCGTCACGATCGACGAGCGCATGCGGATCGAGGTCGATGCCTCGAGCTTGCGCGAGTGTTTCGCGCCCTACGAGCTCGTCAAGACCATGCGCGCATCGATCCTCGTGCTCGGGCCGCTGCTCGCCAAGCACGGCCGCGCGGACGTATCGCTCCCGGGCGGCTGCGCGATCGGCGCCCGCCCGGTCAACATCCACGTGGCCGGACTGCAAGCGATGGGCGCGGATATCCAGATCGAGAGCGGCTACATCCGGGCGCGCGCGGACCGTTTGAAAGGCGCGCGCCTGGTGCTCGACACCGTCACGGTGACGGGCACCGAGAACCTGATGATGGCCGCGACGCTCGCCCAGGGCGAGACGGTCATCGAGAACGCGGCGCGCGAGCCCGAGGTCCTCGATCTCGCACAGTGCCTCATCGCCATGGGCGCGAAGATTCACGGCGCCGGCACCGACAAGATCACCGTGCAGGGCGTGGAGCGGCTCCACGGGACGACGTACGAGGTGCTTCCCGATCGCATCGAGAGCGGCACGTACCTCGTGGCCGGCGCGATCACACGCGGCCACGTGCGGATCAAGAACACCTGTCCGCAACACCTCGACGCCGTGCTCGCTAAGCTGCCGGAAGCAGGGGCTCGGCTCGGCATCGGGGACAACTGGGTCGAGGTCGACATGCGCGGGCGCAGGCCGCGCGCCGTCGATGTGCGCACGGCTCCGTACCCTGCGTTTCCGACCGACATGCAGGCGCAGTTCGCCGCGCTCGATGCCGTCTCGGAGGGGGTCGGCACGATCATCGAGACGATCTTCGAGAATCGCTTCATGCACATGCTCGAGATGCGCCGTCTCGGGGCCGAGATCCGTCTCGAGGGCAATACGGCCATCATCCGCGGCGTCGAGCGGCTGACCGCCGCACCGGTGATGGCGACCGACCTGCGGGCCTCGGCGAGCCTCGTGCTCGTCGGGCTCGTCGCCGACGGCCGCACCGACGTCGAGCGTATCTATCACATCGACCGCGGATACGAGGCGATCGAGGAAAAGCTCGCCCAGCTCGGCGCACACATCAAGCGCGTACCGAACTAATATAAGGCTCGGGATCGGGCATCCTGCGACGGCCTCCTGCCTCGAACTCGGGCGTGGGAGGGAGCGTTCGTTGCGGAGCGGTAAGCGCGGGAGAAGCACTCATGCAGCTCGGAATGATCGGATTGGGGCGGATGGGGGCCAACATGGTGCGGCGGTTGCTGCGCGGCGGCCACGAATGCGTCGCCTATGATCACGCCGCCGAGGCGGTGCGCGCCGTGGCCGCGGAGGGGGCTCGCGGTGCACCATCCCTGCGCGACCTCGTGGCCGCGCTGCGGCCCCCGCGCGCGGTCTGGCTCATGGTGCCGGCGAACGTCGTCGATCCGGTGCTCGCGGACTTGAAGTCCCTGCTCGCCGCGGGCGATATCGTGATCGACGGCGGCAACTCCCATTACCACGATGATCTGCGGCACGCGGAGGAGCTCGCCCGGGCCGGCGTGCACTTCCTCGACGTGGGCACGAGCGGTGGTGTGCTCGGATTGGAGCGTGGCTTCTGCCTGATGATCGGCGGGGAGCCCGCGATCGTCGCCGCGCTCGATCCGATCCTCGCGACGCTCTCTCCGGGCGGGCGTCCGCCGGCGGCGGGCCACGGCACCGCCGAGCAGGGCTATCTGCACTGCGGTCCGGCCGGCGCGGGACACTTCGTGAAGATGGTCCACAACGGGATCGAGTATGGCCTCATGGCCGCATACGCCGAGGGCCTGAATGTGTTGAAGCACGCCGGCATCGGATTGGAGAGGCAGGTCGCCGACGCCGAGACCGCCCCGTTGAGCGATCCGCGTCTCTATCAATATCGGCTCGATCTCGCCGCCATCACCGAGGTCTGGCGGCACGGCAGCATCATCACCTCGCAGCTGCTCGATCTCACCGCCGCCGCGCTCGCCGGCGACCCGCAGCTCGCCCGCTTCGCAGGGCGCGTCTCCGATTCGGGCGAGGGTCGCTGGACGCTCCAGGCCGCGATCGAGGAAGGTGTCCCGGCGTACGTGCTCGGCGCGGCCCTGTTCAGCCGCTTCGAGTCGCGCGGGCGCGGGGAATTCTCCGCCAAGGTGCTCTCCGCCATGCGACTCGGCTTCGGCGGTCACGAGGAGCGCTAGGAGAAAACCAATGCCGCAGCCCTCCGATGCGCTGGTGCTCTTCGGCGCGACCGGCGATCTCTGCTCTCGCAAGATCTATCCGGCGCTCTACCGCCTCGTCGCGAGCGGCCGACTCGAGATTCCCGTGATCGGCGTGGCGCGCGCCGGGTGGAAACTCGAGCAGTTCGGCGCACGCGTGCGCGAGAGCCTCGAGAAGTTCGTGCCGCAGGCGGACGAGGCGGTCGTCGAGCGTTTGGTCGCGCTGCTGCGCTATGTCGATGGAGACTATCGCCAGGTCGCGACCTTTCAATCGCTGCGCAACGCTCTGGGCGCAGCCGCGCGGCCGCTGCACTATCTCGCCATCCCGCCGAGCATGTTCCCCATCGTCGTGACGATGCTCGGGTCCTCCGGGTGCGCGACGGGTGCGCGCGTGGTGGTCGAGAAACCCTTCGGACGCGATCTGCAGTCCGCACTCGGCTTGAACCAGACGTTGCACCAGGTGTTCGACGAGTCGGCCATCTTTCGTATCGACCACTATCTCGGGAAGGAGCCGGTGCAGAACATTCTCTACTTTCGGTTCGCCAACGCTTTCCTCGAGCCGGTCTGGAATCGCAACTACGTCGCGAGCGTGCAGATCACGATGGCGGAGAAGCTTGGCGTCGCCGGACGCGGCCGTTTCTACGAGGAGGCGGGCGCGATTCGCGACGTGATCCAGAACCACCTGCTGCAGATCGTCGCGTTCCTCGCGATCGAGCCGCCGGTGCGCTTCGCGCGCGATGCGCTCCGCGACGAGAAGGTCAAGGTGTTTCGCGCGATGCGGCCGCTCGATGCCTCGCGGCTCGTGCGCGGACAGTTCAAGGGTTACCGCCAGGAGCCCGGCGTTGCTGCCGATTCGCGGGTCGAGACCTTTGCCGCCGTGCGGGTGCAGATCGATTCCTGGCGCTGGAGCGGCGTGCCGTTCTACATCCGCGCGGGCAAGTGCCTGCCGGTCACCGCGACCGAGGTCGTCGTCGATCTACGGGCGCCGCCGGCCAACGTATTCGGCGCGCTCGCGCCCGATCAGCCGAATTACCTGCGCTTCCGCGTCGGTCCCGACGTGGCCGTTGCGCTCGGCGCGCACGCCAAGCAGCCGGGACCCACCATGCAGGGGCGCGAGGTGGAGCTGTTCGTGAGTCAGAACCAGGGCGACGACATGGACGCCTACGAGCGGCTGATCGGCGATGCGATGCTCGGAGATGCCGTGCTCTTCGCGCGCGAGGACGAGGTGGAGGCGGCCTGGGCGGTCGTGGACCCGGTGCTGCGCGCCCAGACGCCCGTGCATGAGTATGCGCAGGCCAGCTGGGGTCCGTCGGAAGCCGAGGGGCTCATCACCGAGGGCCCTTGCCGGTGGCACAACCCGGGGGCCGATGCCCGCGGCTGGACACGCTCGTGCGGGCGGGAGGAGTTCTCGGGCACCCCTCTGGCGGGGACCCGCTAGCTCACCCCTCGGGCCAGGCGGCAGGCTCGGTCCACACCTCGATGGCCCTGCAGCCGAGCACCGCCTGCCACGCCGTGAGCGCGGGGCTGCGCGCCAGAAGCGCGGCGAGCGCCGTACGCTTGTCCGCGCCGGCGACGACGAACACGAGCTGCGTGACCCAGGTGAGCACCTCGGGTGTGACACTGACGGCGTCTCGACCGTCGGGACGGTGCACGGAGATGGCCCGACGCCCTTGGGCGCGCGCAATGTGCTCGGCGGTGAACAGCGAGGCCGTATGGCCGTCGGCCCCGAGCCCGAGCAATCCCAGGCCGACGTGCGCACGCCGCCGCGCGAGATCCGCGAGCCTCTGGTCATAATCCGCCGCCGCCTGCTCGAGCGGGAGCTCGGTGCGGACGCGCAGCACGCGAGCGGCGGGCAGCGCGAGCGCATCGAGGAGCGGCTGAGTTTGATGATAGTTGCTCCCCTCGGAGGTCGACGGGACGTACCGATCGTCCGAGTAACACAGGACCAAGCTCGCCGCCGGGCGCACGCCACGCTGCGCCACGGCACGGTACGCCGGAAGGGGCGTATTGCCGCCGGATAGCATCACGACGGTCGGACCTTGCTCGCTCGCAGCGGTGAACGCGCGCTCGAGCCTCTCGGTCAGCGCCGCTGTGAGCGCCGCGGGGTCCGCAAAACAGCGCGGCTGCACGGAAGGCCCTGACTGGCTCTCGGGCGTCGGCATGTCGGCTCCTTTCCGCTACTCGTTCTGCGGCCGCTCGGTCACGTGGATGCTCGCCTCGAACCGCATCTCTCCGCGCAGACCCTGGATCTTGACGATCGTTCCCGGCATGAGGCCCGCAATGTGTGCCATGACCTCCTGCGCATCCTCGACGCGAGCGCCGTCGATGGCGGTGAGGAGATCTCCCGGCCGCAGGCCGGCCTGCACGGCGGGACTCCCGAGATAGAGGTTGGCGACGACCACGCCGCCGCGCGCAAGTCCGAGCTGCGCGGCCTGATCGTTGGTCACGTCCTCGGGCAGGATGCCGATCCAGCCGCGCACGACGCGACCCTTGGCGATGATCTCGCTCACCACGCCGCGCACCATGTTCACCGGAATGGCGAACCCGATGCCCTCGACGCCGAGGTTCTTGGCGATGATTGCCGTGTTGATGCCGATGAGCTCGCCGTTCGAATCGACGAGGGCGCCGCCCGAGTTGCCGACGTTGATCGGCGCATCCGTCTGGATGAAGTCCTCGAGCGTCGCAACGCCGAGCTGCTGGCGGCTGGTGGCGCTCACGATGCCATGCGTGACGGTCTGCGACAGGCCGAGCGGATCGCCGATCGCGAGCACCACGTCGCCGACTCGCAGCTGATCGGAGCGCCCGAGCGGCATGACCGGCAGGTTCTTCAGATCGATGTGCAGCACGGCAAGGTCCGTGTCGGGATCGCGCCCGACGATCGTGGCGTCCGCCGTGCGCCCATCCGCGAGCTGGACGCGGATGGCGTCGGCATTCTGGATCACGTGGTGGTTGGTGACGATGTGTCCCTCCGAATCGATGATCACCCCGGATCCGAGACTGCGCTCGATGCGCTGGCGCGTGCGCGGGAAGAAGGGGGACTCGCCGAACAGCTGGTCGAACGGCGTGGGTGCGACCCGCTCCGTGACCACCCGCTTGGTGAAGATGTTGACGACGGCGGGCGCGGCGCGCTCGACCGCATCGGCGTAGGTGACGCGCGCCGGCCCGGGGGTGGCGCGCTCGGCGACCGGAGCGGGCGGTAAAGACGCCGCAGGGTCCACCGCCGCGGCGCGCCGGATGAGCTCCGGGCGCCAGGCGACGATCACAAACGCGAGCGCCAGACCGCTCACCACGGAGGCGGTCACGAACGTCAGCGCGCGCGCGAGCGGGGTCGTCTGCATTGGATCCGAGGGCCGTCGGAACGGAAGGCAAGCCTGCGTCGTGTATAATGCGCCGCCCCCCGCAAGTCCAGGATTTCGTCGGAGCCGATTGATGGCAGATTCCGGTGTGATCGCCGATGAGGAATTCGTTGTCGATGAAAGTAGGCGAAAGCTCCTGGTCGCGGCGACCGCGGCGACGGGAGCCGTAGGGATTGCCTTCGCGGCCGCCCCATTCATCAGCTCCTGGCTCCCCTCGGAGCGCGCGCAAGCGCTCGGCCTGCCGACGCAGTTCGACCTCTCGAAGCTCGAGCCCGGCCAGATGGCCGTCACGGTGTGGCGCAAGCAGCCGATCTACATCGTTCACCGCACCCCCGAGATGGTCGCGAGCCTCACGAATCACGATGCGCTGCTGAAGGACCCGGGCTCCAAGGATTCCGAGCAGCCCGCGTACGCGGCGAACGTCGCGCGCTCGCGCACGCCTGCGTATCTGGTGCTGATCGGCACCTGCACCCACCTCGGGTGCCTACCCAAAGCCCACTTCGAGCCACGCGACCCCGCCATCGGCTCGTACTGGCCGGGTGGGTGGCTCTGTCCGTGCCACGGCTCGCGGTTCGACCTGGCCGGCCGCGTCTTCGAGGGCTCGCCCGCGTCGGTGAATCTGCGCGTGCCGCCGTACAGCTTCCCGGACGCGCGTAAGCTCATCATCGGAGTCGATCAAGCATGAGTGTCGTCGAGAAGCCTCCTGCCGGCGCCCCGCCGCAGAAGACGGGCGGGCTGCGCGCCTGGTTCTACAAGCGCCTGCCGATCGAGGAGTTCATCTCGAGCCAGCTGACCGGTTACTACGCGCCGAAGAATTTCAACTTCTGGTATTTCTTCGGCTTCCTGTCGCTCTTCGTGCTCGCCCTGCAGCTCGCGACGGGCATCTTTCTCACGATGTTCTACAAGCCGGGCGAAGCCACGGCCTTCGACTCCGTCGCGTTCATCATGCGCGAGGTCGACTACGGCTGGCTCATTCGATATTTGCATTCGACCGGCGCATCGGCGTTCTTCATCGTCGTTTATCTGCACATGTTCCGGGCGCTGCTGTACGGCTCGTACAAACGGCCGCGGGAGCTGCTGTGGCTGATCGGCATGCTCGTGTACTTCGCGCTGATGGCCGAGGCGTTCCTCGGCTACGTGCTGCCGTGGGGCAACATGTCGTACTGGGCGGCGCAGGTGATCGTCAACATCTTTGGAACGATCCCCGGGATCGGGCCCGGGCTCGTCGAGTGGATTCGCGGCGACTACGGCATCGCGGACGCCACGCTCAATCGATTCTTCGCGCTGCACGTCGTGGCCGTGCCCCTCGCCCTGCTGCTGCTCGTCGTGCTGCATCTGGTCGCGCTGCGGCAGACCGGCTCGAACAATCCCGACGGCATCGAGATCAAGGAAAAGCTCGGCCCGGACGGCAAGCCGCTCGACGGCATTCCGTTCCATCCGTACTACACGGTCAAGGACACCGTCGGGCTCGGGGTGTTCCTCGTGCTGTTCGCCATCGTCGTGTTCTTCGTGCCGACCTTCGGCGGCTACTTCCTGGAGCCCGCGAACTTCGAGCCCGCGAACCCGTTCTCGACGCCCCCGGAGATCACCCCGTCGTGGTACTTGACGCCGTACTACGCGATCCTGCGCGGTATCCCCAACCAGCGGCTCGGCGCCCTCGTGCTGGTGCTCGCGCTCGTCGCGTATCTGCTGCTGCCCTGGCTCGACCGCTCGCCGGTCAAGTCGATGCGCTACAAGGGGTGGATCTCGCGCCTGTTCTTCGCGCTCTTCATCGTGTCGTTCCTCGGCCTCGTCTACGTCGGGCTGCATCCGGTCGAGCCCTTTTACGTGCTGATGGGTCGAATCTGCACGGCCTTGTATTTCGCCTATTTCGTGCTGATGCCGTGGTACACGCGAATCGATCCCGTGCGGCCCGTACCCGAGCGTCTGCGGTTCCATGCGCATGCGTAACCTCCTCCCGAGAAGGGTTCCCTGGCGAGCGGTGCTCGCAGTGTGCATCGCTGCCGCCGCCGCCGCGGGAGCGCCAGCCCAGGAGAAGTCTGCCGGCGCCGAGGCGTTCGGGTCGGACTGGCAGTCCTGGAAGGCCGGTACCTCCGTGGTCGATCTGCCCTCGGTCCAGCGTGGGGCGCGCGACTTCCTCGGCTACTGCAACGGCTGCCACTCGCTCAAGTTCGTGCGCTACGCGCGCATCGGCACCGACCTCAAGATTCCGCCGAACCTGTTGCAGCAGGATCTCGTTCCGAGCACGCGCAAGCCGACGGACTACATCACCTCGCCCATGCCGCCGGCGGATGCGGTGAGCTGGTTCGGCAAGCAACCGCCGGACCTGTCGCTCATCGCGCAGGAGCGCGGCATCAACTATCTCTATCAATATCTGACGACTTTTTATGTCGATCCCTCCCGGCCCACCGGCGCCAACAATCTCGCCCTCGCGACCACCGCGATGCCGGATGTGCTGTCGGACCTGGAGGGGTTGAAGCGCGCCGTGTTCAAGAACGTCGAGATCGACGGGACGCAGCAGACGGCTTTCGACCACTTCGAGACGCTCGCCCCGGGTGCCATGACGCGGGAGCAATATGAAGGTTTCGTGCGCGATATCGTGAATTTTCTCGACTACGTGGGGGAACCGGAGCAGGCGCACCGCCGCGCCCTCGGGGTGTGGGTCGTGCTGTTTCTGCTGGTATTCACCTGGCTCACGTGGCTGCTGAAGAGGGAATACTGGAAGGACGTCCACTAGGAGATCGGGTGACGCACGGGGGGGCGCTTTCGGTTTCGAGGCGGTCGCTCGCACAGCGCGAGTCCGCTCCGGCGCGGCGGATTCGCAGGGCTTCGAGCGCCAGGGAGCGTGTGTGTCCAGCCGACGCTCGATCATGACGCTGTTCTCGGCGCCGAATGATCCGTGGAGCCACCGCACACGGATCGTGCTCGCCGAGAAGGGCATCGGCATCGATATCGTGAACGTCGAGCCCGGGAAGCTTCCCGAGGACCTGCTCGACCTCAATCCGTATCACAGCGTACCCACGCTGGTCGACCGCGACCTGGTGCTGTACGACTCGCGCGTCATCATCGAGTATCTCGATGAGCGATTTCCGCACCCGCCGCTCATGCCGGTCGATCCGGTCATGCGCGCGCAGTTTCGCCTCGCCCTTTACCGCATCGAGCGCGACTGGTACGGGCTCCTGCAGCAGATCGAGCGCGAGCCGGACAAGAAGCAGGCCGTGAAGCTGAAGAAGATGCTGCGCGATACGATTCTGCAGAGCGTCGATCTTTTCAAGGTCAAGCCGTTCTTTCTGTCCGATGAGTTCTCGCTCGTCGATGCGACCATCGCGCCGGTGCTGTGGCGGCTCGCGCACTACGAGGTCGACGTGCCGCGCGAGCCCGGTCAGCCGATCCTCAAGTACGCGGGCCTGGTGTTCTCGCGGCGCGCGTTTCGCGATAGCCTTTCGGACGTGGAACAGGAAATGCGAGCCTTCTGAGCCCCAACCGTGTCCGAAAGCTCGATCAGACCCAAGCGCCCGTATCTGCTGCGCGCCATGCATCAGTGGATGACCGATAGCGGGCACACCCCGCACATCATCGTCGACGTCGAACGCTCGGGCGTCGAGGTTCCGAAGGCGTACGCCAAGGACGGCAAGATGGTGCTCAATGTGAGCTTCAACGCCGCGCAGCGGCTGAATCTCGGCAACGAGTGGATCGAGCTCGATGCGCGGTTCTCGGGCGTCTCGCAGCACGTGCGGTTCCCCGTGAGCGCCGTGCTCGGCATCTACGCGCGCGAGACCGGCGAGGGCATGGTGTTCTCGGAGCAGGACATGGGCCCGGAGCCGCCCACGCGGCCCTCGAACGGACCCGACGAGGGCGGGCGCAGCCGGCCGCAGCTGAAGGTCGTGAAGTAGCCCGAAACCTTGGCGGTCGCGCGGATGAGCTTCAGGCCTCGAACGCGCCCCGAATCCACTCCACGCTCGGCGGCACGGCCGCGAGCTCCGAGACGACCGCCACATCGAACCGCACCGGCAGCCGCGCGAGGTCCTTGCGCTGCTGCAGGAGCTGCTGCGCGGCGCGAACGATGCGTCGGCGCTTGTGGCCATCGACGCTCGCCGCGGCTCCCCCGTACGCATCGCTCGAGCGGGTCCGTACCTCGACGATGAGCAACGCGCCCCGATGGAGCGCGACCAGGTCGAGCTCACCGAGCCGGCGGCGATAATTCCTGAGCAGGATCTCGGCGCCCTGGGCGGTGAGGAACTCGGCCGCGACGCGCTCGGCCTGTGCGCCGAGGGCGCGGCGGTCGACGCCGGAGCGCTTCGCGTGGGCGGTGGGTGCGATCATGGGTGGC
>Ga0335074_10001510_pt1 | contig 31515 bp, 20 predicted proteins | sample Lox_Sample_23_FD_206715 | JGI IMG/M metagenome (GOLD analysis project Ga0335074, IMG submission 206715) | Soil microbial communities from Loxahatchee National Wildlife Refuge, Florida, United States - Lox_Sample_2.3 | ecosystem: Environmental > Terrestrial > Soil > Wetlands | place: USA... | reverse complement strand
GGACGGTATCGTGCGGTGCAGGCGTGGAAGCAGATTGTGAAGCGGTCGGGCGCGACGATTACGCATGAGACGAACGGAATTGAATGGTCGCAAGCGGTGGGCGGAAAGACGGTGTTTGTGCTGCACGCGTCGAAGGCGCTGCCGCATGGCGAAGGACGATACACGCTGGAGAACGGCACGCTGGTGCTTTATGACGCGAAGGGACAGCCGGCGGACCGGATCTCGGGCGCGGAGTTTGAATACGACGAGAAGCAGGGCGTGGCGCATGCGGCGGGCGAGGTGGATATGGAGCTGGAGCTGCCGAAGGGACTTCTACCCCAGCGAACAAGTTCGCCGGGGGCTGCCGGATCGACAGCGCAGAGAGTGACTCCGGCGGGCGCCGCGAAAAACGGCGGCGCGGCGGGAGAACAGACGATTCATGTGCGGACGAGCGGACTGACGTATGTGAAGAAGCTGGGCGTGGCGGCGACGAATGAAGAGGTGGAGATCTCTTACGGCGGGATGCATGGATGGTCGAAGGGAGCGGAGTTCGATACGGGGCAGAGCGTGGTGCATTTGCTGGCGGATGTGCGGGCGGAGACGGAACTGCATGGAGCGCCCGTGACGCTGACCGCGGCGAAGGCGGATTTGGATCGCGATACGGAAATGATCGATTTGACGGCGCCCCGGATCGAGTCTCGAGGGAGGATTGCGACGGCGGGGACGGCGGTGTTGCATTTGCGCAAGGATGGGTCGCTGGAGACGGTGGATGCGCACGGCGCGGTGACGCTGCGACAGGGGACGCGGACGATCTCGGCGCCGCAGTTGCATGCGGCGATGGGGGAGGAGTCGCAGGTGCAGCGTGCGGAGCTGAGCGGCGGTGTAGCGCTGGTCGATACGAGCGCGGTGCGGCCGATGCGGGGATCGGCGAAGACGGTGCGGCTGGTATGCGATGGCAGAGGCAATCCCTTGAACCTGGTGGCCGAGGGTGAAGCGAGGCTGAGCGCTACGGAGGACGGGAGCGGCGGGCTGCCTTTGGGACGTCAGATGGGCGCGGACCGGATGACGCTGACGCTGGCGAAGGCCGCGGGCGGCGGAACGAGGGTGTCGGCGGTGGATGCCGAGGGGAATGCGTGGGCGAGCGGAGAGTCGACGGCTCGCGGAGCGAGCGCGAAGCCGGTGGGACTGAAGGTGGCGGGTGCGAAGGTCGCTGGTGTAAAGACGACCAGGGTTGCGGCGGATGATCTGCGCCTGGTGTTGGAGAGTGATGCAGCAGGGAAGGATGAGCCGCAGAGTTTGACCGGAGCGGGGCATACGCAGATCGAGCAGCGGATGCCGGATGGGACGGTGGAGACGAGCGGAGGGGACTCGCTGCAGGCGACGTTTGTGAAGGGGGCCGCGGGAGGGTTGCAGATTGCGTCGGCGGTGCAGACGGGCAATGTACAGATCAAGAGTGTGCCAGGCAAGCAGGGCGAGCAGCCGAGCGACGGTGGGGCAGAGCGGGCATCGCTGGATGGCGCGAGCGATGTGCTGACGCTGAGCGGGGGGTCGCGGATGACGCGTGGGGACACGAGCGTGTCGGCGTCGACGATCCAGGTGACGCAGACGACAGGCGACGCCGTTGCCGAGGGCCATGTGGCGGCGACGTTTGTAAATGCAAATGCGAAGCCGGGCAGCCCGGTGACGCATGTGCTCGCCCAGCGGGCAACGCTGCGGCGCGCGGCACAGACGGTGGAGTTTACAGGGACGGATGCGGCACCGGCGCGGATGTGGCAGGGAGCAAGCCAGGTGCAGGCGGCGAATCTGCTGCTGGATGGCGCGAAGGACGCGATGCAGGCATGGCCGCAGGCTGGCGGTGTTGTGACAACGGTGTTTGCGAGCCAGGGCGTGGCGCCGGCGGTGGGCGGTGGATCGGCGCGGGCGACGGGCAAGGGCAGCGCGGTGAAGCTGAGGGGCGAGCGAGTGGTTCGGGTGACGAGCGCGCGGCTGGATTACTCGGGCACGCTGCATGAGGCGGTTTTTACGGGCGGTGTCGTAGCGCAGGGCGAGGATGGGCAGGTGCGGGCGCAGCGGGGCGTGGCTTTTTTGACGCAGGCTCCGGAGCCTGGCGCGAAGGGCTCAGGATCGAGGACGAAGGGACAGCCGGATCCGGTGGCGGCGTCGCTTGAGAAGATTGTGTTGTCGGGCGCGGTGAAGGTGGAGCAGCCCGGCCGGGTGGGGACGGGCGATCAGTTGCTGTATACGGCGGCGACGGGAGAGTTTGTGCTGACGGGGACACCGGGGCATCCGCCGCACCTGGAGGACGACAAGCAGGGCAGCATCACGGGCGCGACTCTGCTGTTTCGGTCGGCGGATAGTACCATCGTGGTGGCGGGGGAACCTGCATCGCATCGTGTGCATACCGAGACGACGATAAGAAAATAAAGAGATGATTGCTGTTCCGGAAAGAAGAAGCAGTGGCGGGGATGCGGGTACCTCGATGAGAACGCTGACAACCGAACACATCACCAAGGCTTACGGCGGCCGCGAGGTGGTGCGCGGTGTGGATCTGGCGATTCACCAGGGCGAGGTGGTGGGGCTGCTGGGACCGAACGGCGCCGGCAAGACGACCAGCTTCTACATGATCGTCGGGCTGGTGCGGCCGGATGCGGGCAGGGTTCTGACCGACGGCGTGGACATTACGCGCACCCCGATGTATTTGCGAGCCCGGGAGTACGGGATCAGCTATCTGCCGCAGGAGCCCTCGGTTTTCCGCAAGCTGACGGTGGAGGAGAACATCCTGGCCGTGCTGGAGACGCTGCATATTACGTGGGAGGCGCGGCGGATGCGCACGGAGAATCTGCTGTCGCAGCTGAATCTGGGCCATGTTCGCAAGACGAAGGGGTATGCGCTTTCAGGGGGCGAACGGCGGAGGGTGGAGATCGCGCGCTGTCTGGCGATTGAACCGGCGTTCATTCTGCTGGACGAGCCGTTTTCGGGCATTGACCCGATCGCGGTGCTGGATCTGCAGCAGATTATCTTCGAGCTGAAGGCGGCGGGGATCGGGGTCCTGATTACGGACCACAACGTCCGGGAGACGCTGAACGTGACGGACCGGGCGTACATCATCAATCAGGGGTTGATTTTGGCGGCCGGGACGCCCGGGGAGCTGGGGCGAAATCCGGAGGTGCGGCGAATCTACCTGGGTGAAAACTTCTCGCTGGAGTAGGGGTTTCCGTAGTATGGCGCGGCGGTATCACCGTCGTGTCCGGACAGTTCCCCGGCGCTGACCCGTTTTGGTGAGAACGGTTTCCTGATATGGCGCGATAAACTGGCCCTGAACTTGCTTATGGGGCGAAACTGCCCGGGAGCAGGTTCAGTACGCGCCGGGTGGCGCAGTCGTGAGGTCCCTGTTGTTACAGCCTCGTTTGAACTTGAAGCTCTCCCAGCGCCAGGTGCTGACACCTGGCCTGGTGCAGATGGTCAGCGTTCTGGCGCTCAACAAACTTGAGCTAAAGAGCATGATCGACGGAGAGCTGGTCGAGAATCCGGTCCTTGAAGAGGTGGACGAGTCCAACGAGACCCTGGATGAACGCGCGGCTCGTGAGGGCGACCGGGAACGCAGCGCAGAGGAGCTTGCGGCGGAGCGAAGCGAAAAGGACCCGTTCGACGAGGTCGACTTTGGTAACTACTTTCAGGAGTATCTGGACCCGGGCTACAAAACCGGGGGCAGCCTGGACGAGGACCCGGACCGGCCGTCCTTTGAGAATTTCCTATCGCAGCCGAGCACGCTGACCGACCATCTGCAGTGGCAGGTGGGATCGATGGTGCTGTCGCCGAAGCTGCGGGCGTGCGTTGAGCTGATCATCGGCAACCTGAACGAGGATGGCTACCTGACGGCCAGCGACGAGGAGCTGGCGCAGGGACTGGCGGGGCATCCGACGAAAAATGAGGAGATGCTGGCGCTGGTGGAACAGGGCCGCGGGTTGATGCGGCAGCTGGACCCGGCGGGTGTGGGAGCGCGGGATCTGCGGGAGTGCCTGCTGTGGCAGATTGAGGCCCAACGGCGGGAGGCGGAACTGGCGATCCAGAGACAGCAGGCGAGCGGGCTGGAACCGAACGGCCACGTTGAGGTGCTGAAGGTTTTGGACGTGGCGACGGTCATTGTGGACAGTCATCTGCCGCTACTGCAGCGGAAGGACCAGCGCGAGATTGCGCGGCTGACTCACAAACCGGCGGAGATTGTGCAGGAGGCGGTGGATTACATCCGGCGCCTGGATCCGAGGCCCGGGCAAAGATACAACCAGGCGGCGACGCGACTTATCGAGCCCGATGTTGCCTTTGTGAAGCGCGGCGATGAGTACGTCGTGGTGATGAACGATGAGAACATGCCGTCGTTGCGGCTGAACACCGGATATCGCCGCATGCTGCGCGAGAAGGGAACGGACCGCGATGTTCGGGAGTATGTAAAGGAGCGTTACCGGTCGGCGATCCAGTTGCTGCGAAATATCGAGCAGCGAAAGAACACCATTGTGCGGACGTGCGATGCGATCGTGCGGCGGCAGCAGGAGTTTTTGGAGAAGGGCGTCGAGGGATTGCGGCCGATGATGATTAAGGAGGTCGCCGAGGAGATCGGCGTGCATCCTTCGACGGTGAGCCGCGCGGTGGCGAACAAGTATGTGCATACACCTCAGGGAGTGTATGAGTTACGGTTCTTTTTCTCAGAGGGTGTGAACGGGCCGGAGGGTGGAGAGCTGCCGCTGGTGCTGTTGAAGCGTCGCGTGAAGAAGCTGATAGAAGAAGAAGATGCGCGCAAGCCGTGGACGGATGAACAACTTGCGGCGGAACTGCAGCGGCAGGGAATCCAGGTGACGCGACGGACGGTGGCGAAGTATCGCGAAGATATGCAGATTCCCTCCACACACCAACGTCGAGTACGATAGCGGGCATCCAACTCTCTCAAGGAGAGGAGATGTCGATGATCGTTGAGTACACGGGCCGGAAAACCGCAGTAACGCCGAAGCTGAAGCAGCTAACAGAAGAAGGTCTCGCACGAATAGAACGTGTGACCAACCGATGCACAAGCGCCCACATCATCCTCACAGAAGACAAGTACAGACACATCGCAGAGATTACGGTGCAATGCCGGAATGAGAGCCTCGTAGCGAGCTGCGAGGCGACGGACATGGAACAGGCACTGCGCGAGGCGCTGGCCGCCATCGAGAAGCAGGCCGTGAAATCAAAGGAGCGATTTACAACGGTTCGGAGCCATCCGAAGCCGGTCCAAGCGCTTTCAGCTTAACGAAAGAGTGCAAAAGAGTGCAGTAGACGAGCGAATCTCTTCGCGGGGTTACGGGGGTGGAGAGATTCGCCGCAACGTGCGCCCGGTGGCGATCGGGTGAGAGTTTGAGGTGTGCCCGGTGCTAGGATGGCGCGTATGGTGGAGCGCCGGGCGGCGGAGCGACGGAAGACGAGCAAGACAACGAAGGCAATTTCTTCGGCCGGTGGCCGAGCGAATGCCCGTGAGCTGGTGGTGCTGACGGGTATGTCGGGGTCGGGAAAGCTGTCGGCGCTGAAGGCCTTTGAGGATCTTGGCTATTACTCGGTGGACAATCTTCCGCTGGAGTTGCTTCCGCGATTTGCGGACCTGGTGCAGAAGTCGGCGGAGATTACGCACGCGGCGCTGGTGATCGATGTGCGCGAAGGCAGCCGGCTGGACAGGTTTCCGGAGATTTTGGAGCAGGTGCGCAAGGAACTGCCGACGCGCGTGGTGTTTCTGGAAGCGAGCGAGGATGCGATTGTGCGCAGGTTCTCGGAGACGCGCCGGCCGCATCCGCTGGGGCGCGGCCAGACGGTGATCTCGCAGATTCGCGCGGAGCGAAAGCGGCTGGATCCAGTGCGCAACGTGGCGGACATTCTGATCGACACGACGAAGTTCACGGTGCACGATTTGCGCGCGCATATCATCGCGCAGTTTGAGCGCGGCGGGAGCGACGAGAAGAACCTTACGATTTCGGTGACGAGCTTCGGATTCAAGAACGGTGTGCCGACGGACGCCGACCTGGTGTTCGATGTACGGTTTCTGCCGAATCCGCATTTTGTGCCGGAGTTCAGGAAGCTGACGGGCAAGCATCCGAAGGTCGCGAAGTATGTCCGCAGCTTTCCGCAGACGCAGGAGTTTCTGGATCGCGCGGCGGACATGATGACGTTTCTGCTGCCGCACTATATCAAGGAAGGCAAGAGCTATCTGACGGTGGCGGTGGGATGCACGGGCGGGCAGCACCGCTCGGTGATGATTGCGGAGGAGTTGAAGAAACGGCTGAGCGAGGCGGGTTATCGCGTGAAGGCGGCGCACAGGGATATCCCACGGTGAGGCTCGGTTGGGTCGTAGACTAGGGGATTGATGAACGCAGAACAAAGCCGGCATCAGCGGGGCGAGGCATGAAGCGTATCGGGCGCCTGCTGCGTTATCTGCGGCCGTATGCGCTTCTGTCTGTGTTCGCGGTGGTGCTGGCCGCGGTAGTGGGCGCGATGCAGGCGTTCCGCGTTCTGCTGATCAAACCGATCATCGACAACGTATTGAGCGCGAAGGCCGCGCCGGACAAGGTGCTGGTCTTCACGATGCCCGGCACCCATCACCGGATCAATCTGCAGGCATTCATTCCGCACTACTTTCACAACGCGTGGACGGTGGTTGCGGTCGCGCTGGTCGGCTCCGCGGTGATCAAGTCGGTTTGCGACTACAGTGGGACGCTGCTTGTGAACAAGGCAGGGTTCGGGATGGTCACCGACCTGCGCAATGAGCTGTATGACGCGTTGCTGCGGCGGTCGACGGCGTTCTTCCAGCGGCATCGCACGGGGATCCTGGTTTCGACGCTGATCAACGATATTGAACGCGTGCAGAATGCGATGTCGACGGTGCTGGCGGATTTTCTGCAGCAGGTCTTCACGTTGCTGTTCATGATCGGCGCGGTGATCCTGGTGGGCGGGCGGATGGCGTGGGTGCTGCTGCTGTTTGTGCCGGTGATCATCAGTTCCGCGCGGCGGATTGGGCGCGGCGTTCGCAAGACGACGCGCAAGGGGCAGGACAAGCTGGCGGAGATCCAGAGCATCGCGCACGAGACGATTACGGGCAACAGCATCGTGAAGGCGTTCGGCATGGAGCTTTGGGAGATGACGCGGTTTCGTAAGGCCGCGGACAGGCTACTGACGGCGAATATGCGCGCCGTGGCGGTGCAATCGATCTCGTCGCCGCTGATGGACTGGCTGGGCGCGGTGGCGATTGCGCTGTTGCTGTTCTTCGGACGAGATCGCATCCAGCATGGCAACTGGACGGCGGGAATTTTTGTGGCGTTTCTGGCGGCGGTGATTCTGCTGTACGACCCGGTGCGCAAGCTGCCGGTGTACTACAACAGCTTTCAGCAGGCGGTGGGCGCGAGTCAGGAGGTTTTCCGCTTTATCGACGAGCAGGACGAGGTCGTCGAGCGCAAGGGTGCGGTGAAGCTGAAGGCGTTCCACGATGCGATCGAGTTTCGCGATGTGCACTTCCGCTATGAGGTGGAGAGCGAGTCGGAAGCTCGGCGAGTCAGCGAGGCGGCAGGTCAGCAGCGCAGCAAGGCAGCGGGCCGGCGGGGCGGTGCAGGGGGTTTAAGAGCCGAGCCCCAGGAGGCGCTGCGCGGAGTTTCGCTGACGATTCGGCGTGGCGAAGTGGTGGCGCTGGTGGGGCCGAGCGGAGCGGGCAAGTCGACGCTGGTGAATCTGCTGCCGCGATTTTTTGACGTGAGTGAGGGCGCCATTCTTGTTGATGGGCATGATGTGCGCGACCTGACGATCGCTTCATTGCGGAAGCAGATCGGCAAAGTGACGCAGGAGACGGTGTTGTTCAACGACACGGTGCGGCACAACATCGCGTATGGCCAGCCGGATGTGCCGATGGAGAAGATTGAGGCAGCTGCGCGTGCGGCGCGGGCGCATGACTTTATCCTGCGATTGCCGGAGGGGTATGACACACACATTGGCGAGCGCGGCGCTCGGCTTTCCGGCGGCGAGCGGCAACGGCTGGCGATTGCGCGGGCACTCCTGAAGGATGCGCCGATCCTGGTGCTGGACGAGGCGACGTCGTCACTGGACACGGAGAGCGAGGCGATGGTGCAGGCGGCGCTGGCAACGCTGATGCATGACAGGACCGTGCTTGTGATTGCGCACCGGCTGTCGACCGTGCGAAGCGCGGACCGGATTGCTGTGCTGGAAGAGGGCCGGATCACGGAGCTTGGCTCCCACGAGCAGCTGCTGGAGCGGGGCGGAACGTATAGCAGGCTATATCAGCTTCAGTTTGGCGGAGATGAAACGCTGGTGGGAGCGGGCGATGTTCCGGCAGTGGACGTCGAGGGAACCGCGTAGCGGCGGCAAGGGCGATATTTCCTGAGGGAAACGCGGGTGTAATTCGGTGTTCGCGCGGTTTGTGGGATAGACGGCGCGGTAGACTGATGTCAATACTCAAGACGAATGGCCGGACTTTTATTCATCATCTCGGCACCCAGCGGCTCAGGCAAGTCCACCCTTGTGGCGGAGGTGAGACGGCTGGTCGAGGGCCTGGAATTTTCGATCTCGTATACGACGCGGAAGCCGCGCGGATCGGAAGAAGACGGGCGCGAGTATCACTTCACTACGCGCGAGAACTTTATGGAGATGGTGCGCCGCGGCGAGTTCCTGGAGTGGGCTGAAGTCTTCGGAAACTTCTACGGGACGGCGCGTGGTGCGCTGGAGCATGCGCGGCGGGCAGGCAAGGATCTGCTGCTGGACATCGATGTGCAGGGCGCAGTGCAGGTGATGCACAAGATGCCGGAGGCAGTGTCGATCTTTATTCTGCCGCCCAGCCCCGAGGTGCTGGAGCGGCGGCTACGTAATCGCAGCCAGGCGGAAGGCGTGACCGACGAGGCGGTGATCCAGAGAAGGCTCTCGCAGGCGCGCAAGGAGCTGCTGACGCTGGATGAGTACAAGTACGCGCTGATCAACGACGTGCTGGATGAGGCCGCGGCGGAGATGCGCGCGGTGGTGATGCACGAGCGAGGCGAGGGCGGAGCCGAGGCGGCGGAGGTTGCGGAACAGTGCCGGACAAGAATTCATTCGCGGCGTCTGGAGGCGGTGCTGAGCAGCTTCGGTGTATCGGTTGCGGGTGTTTGAGGTTTTCGTGCGGCACTTTTGGTGTTGCGCGAAGTGATGGCCCGGTAGGATGATGTGTCAGCCTGGGAGGCAAAACGGTATGTCAGCGGATCAGTCACTATTCAACAACAAATACAGCCTGGTGAAGGGCGCGGCGCGGCGGGCACGGCAACTGCAGTCGGGCGCGCCGCCGCTGGGTGTGTCGAACTCGATGAAGGCGTGCAAGGTGGCGCAGGACGAGATCAAGGTGGGCAAGGTGACGTACAGCGTGGTGGAGAAGAAGCCGACTCCGCCGCCTGCTGTATCGTTTGATTGATGGCCCTGTCACCAGAGCAGCAGCTGCGCGCCTATGTCGAATATTTTCGCGACCTTGGCGTGTATGAGATGTATTGCCGCGAGACGTCGCAGCTGGCGATGCCGGAACGCTGGCGTGAGTTGCTGTTGCAGCCGGTGAGTGCGGCTGAGAAGGCCGATGCACCGCAGGTGCGGACCGCAGCAAGGGTGCCTGTGCCGCCGCCGCGGTCCGGTGTGCAAGCGTCACTGTTGCGAACTTCGCCACCGCCTCCTGCGGCGGTGGAACCGGCGCGATCGTATTTTGAGGCGGGGCTTCCGCCGGAGCTTGCTGCACCCATGCCAAAACCTGTTTCATTCGATGCGCTGGCTCCTCTGCCGGCGGAGATTGTTCCTGCGGCGCAGCGCGCGGCGGCGCTGGAGGCTGTGCGCGAGGAGATTGGCGACTGCACGCGGTGTCCGCTGGCTTATGCAGGGCGGCACAAGATTGTTTTCGCGGATGGAGATCCGAACGCGACGCTGATGTTTGTAGGCGAGGGACCGGGTGCGGATGAGGACGCGCAGGGGCTGCCCTTTGTGGGCAAGGCTGGACAGTTGCTGAACAACATGATCGCGGCAATGGGACTGAAGCGCGAAGAGGTTTACATCGCGAACATTGTGAAGTGCCGGCCGCCAGGGAATCGAACGCCGGAGTTTGCGGAGGCGAGCACGTGCTCGCAGTTTCTGGTGAAGCAGATCGATATTGTGCGGCCGAAGGTGATTGTGGCGCTGGGCTCAACGGCAGCGACGTATCTGCTGGGCGTGCGGCAATCGCTGAGTTCGCTGCGCGGACGATGGCATTCGACGCGCGGAGCGAAGTTGGCGGTGACGTACCATCCGGCATTTCTGTTGCGCGATCCGCGACAGAAGGCGGAGGCGTGGAAGGACCTGCAGATGGTGATGGCTGAGATGGGGCTGAAGGCGCCCGCGAAGAAAAGTTAGCGAGTGGCTAGGCGTGACGAAACGACGCGACGCGAGTGCGTTTGGTCCGTTTGGAGCAAGGATCGACTCCTGATAGACTGATTGGGTTGCAGATCGCGCGAAAGCGCTGGATGTGCAGGTGTGGGGCTGTAGCTCAGCTGGGAGAGCGCCTCGTTCGCAACGAGGAGGTCAGCGGTTCGATCCCGCTCAGCTCCACCAAAAAGATCAAAGGTTTTCCTCGAAAATCTGGGTCACGAAAGATGCGCTTTAGCGGCGCGGGTCAGATAGGGGCAAGCTAAGCAGCTTTCCCACCTTCCAACACAAGCAGCGCGACTTTCTCTCCGGCATTGCGCTTCTCGTCGCCTATGCTCTGAGCGTAGCTGCTCAACGTCATCTCTGATGCCCGATCGTTCGCGTTCCGAATCACGGAATCACGGCGCCATTCGCCGCTGCCGAAACTTTGCGACGTGATGGCAGTGAAGACGAGCATGCGCACCAACGTGGAGTTAGGCCACAACCGGTCGATACGGCAACAGCAGAACGGGACGATGTCAGGTTCCATTTTCGATGAAGCATGTCTCTGGGTGCGAGTCGAATCACGCAGAGAATTCATATCCCGCACGAGTTTCGGAACAAAGAGCGCTTGCGACAAATTCGTTCTGAACCGCGCCAGATAAGTGACAAACTGTGGTCCGATTTCGCGTCGAGCGGGTTCCGAGCAACGGAATATCAACGCTGAAAATCTGTGCTTGAAAGCGACCGTTTGCGGCGATCCGCTTCATCCAGTGTCTGCTTTCTGTGAAAGATCGGTTTTCACAGTTGACACTGGGTTTTTGCTTTGCCTACTCTCGCCAACCGTACAGCAAAAGCTAGTTTCGTTCGGTGCCAGCGTTGATGAAGCTGACTCAAATCCGAAACGTTCAGCAATTGCGATGCACCCGGCGTAGAGGGAACTTACGAGGGCGCACGCTCAGGTCTTAGCCCCCTGTGCCGCCGTCGACGATTTTTCGATGTGGAGACGAATGTTCAAGATCGACCGCGTCCATAACGCGACCCAAACGCTTGAGCGCCAGCAGAGGTCATTGCGCCGAGCCATTCCAGAGGACCAAATCCAAATAAGAGGTATTGGGAAAAACAAAATGAGAAAGATCACATTCATTGCAATCGTCATCCTGTGCCTCGGAAGCTATGCGCCATGCCAGGAGACCCGCGCGACGTTGACTGGATTCGTAACCGATTCAACCGGCGCCGCTATACCCGGCGCGGCCATCACAGTGGTCAACACGGCCACTGGAGCTACAGTTCACGTGAAGTCGAACGGCCAGGGGACTTATACCGTTCCGTTTCTTCAGCCCGGCCCTTACAAAATCAGTGCACAAATGAACGGCTTCAAGGCTTATGTGCACTCCGGCCTGGAACTACAGGTAGACGCAACTGTAAAGGAAAACATTGTGCTGCAGGTCGGCAGCGTCGCTGAATCAGTTGTCGTGACGTCCGCCACTCCATTGATCGATACTTCCAATGCCGACACTGGCCAGTCGCTTTCACGCGAAGAGGTGATCGACCTGCCCAACAACGGCAATTCCGCGTTTGCACTGGAACGCGACGAATATGGCGTCATTCCCGTTGGCGCGCAGGCCACGGCTCAAATCACCCCGACCAGCAATACGAGCGCGAGTCAAGTCTCGATCGGCGGCGGTCAGTCCGCGTCCGCTGAAGTTCTGCTTAACGGCATCCCGGACATGGAATCATCGAGCCGGCAGATCTCGTACTTCCCGATGCTGGACTCGGTCGATACGGTCCATGTAGATCAGTTCTCCGCCAATGCAGCGTTGGGAGATACCATCGGCGGCACAGTTAATATCACCACGAAAAGCGGCACGAATGAGTTTCATGGCACCCTGACGGAGTACTACAACGGCTCCCGCCCGTTTGAAGCGAAGCCTTACTTCACGGCGCCAGGCGCCACGCTGGCGTCCTCGCACTACAATCAGCCCGGCGCGACGATCGGCGGCCCGGTCTGGATTCCTCATCTTTTCAATGGGCACAACAAGCTGTTCTTCTTTTTTGCATGGGAGGGCTTCTACACCAACAGCGCTTCGCCGGTCATCTCCAGCGTTCCGACTGCGGACGAAAGAAACGGCGACTTCCATAGTGTGCTCGCCGCCGATGGAGCTTCGGCGCAGCTTTACGATCCGTATAGCGGCAGCAACCAGACGATCGGATCAGGCCAATATTGGATTCGGCCCGCGATTCCGAATAACTGCCTTGCCGCCATCACGTCCTACTGCTCTCAGAACGCACACAACACCGATCCCAACCTCACGATGAGCCCCATTGCGCAGAAGTATCTCGCGCTTCTTCCGATGCCGAACTACAGCGGTTCATCCACCAAGGCCGATGGAGAGAACAACTTCATCTCCTATCCCCAGAACTCCAACGTCTACAACTCGTACATGACCCGGATCGACTGGAACATAAGCGATACAGATAAGATCTTCGGTGAACTCCACCAGAGCTATTACAACGATATCTCGAACAACTACTACGCCAACCCGCTGATGAGCGGTTCGAAAGCGACCTTTCAGCAGCCGGGCGGACAGATCGACAACGTTAAGACGTTCTCACAGTCAACGAGTCTTGAGACCCGCCTGGGATTTCAGCGTTATTACCAGATCAATAGCCCCCTCAGCCTGAACACGTCCCCGACGACATTCGGGTTTCCAGGCTATATCGCCGCCAACTCCGGCTCCCTGGCCGTGCCTTACGTGACCTTCTCCGACGGTGCGAGCATCGAGCCCTTCAGCCAGCAGACAAACGGGTACGGAATTATCGACTACCTGACTGGCTATGCTGTTTTGAACAAGACCATCGGGCGTCATTCCATCAAAGTGGGAATCGACGCGCGTACATGGAAGAAGTCGGGATTCTCGCCTATGGAGGCCAGCGGCAACTTTGCGTTTGCCGCGTCGACAAACGGCTTCTTCGCTGAGTCGCCGAACTATAACCTTGACGAAATTAAACAGCCTTTCGGCAGCTCTTTTGCGATGTTGGACGCAGGTCTGCCCAGTAGCGGCACCTATCAAATCACGCAGAAGTTCCAGTACGACAACTGGTATGAAGCCTATTTCCTGCAGGACGATTGGAAGGCAACCAAGCAGCTGACACTTAGCCTTGGCCTCCGGCTCGACCACGAAACGGCGGTGGTTGAGAGCAACAACCGCATGCTCCAGAACTTCTATCCCAACCAGCCGAACACCACGTCGAGCGCGGCCTCCGCTGCCTATGCCAGCCAGTACGCCGGGGATGTTGCGTTGCTCGGGTCCAATCCTTCTTACCTGCCGTCTCCCTCTTCTCTCAACACGAACGGCGCCACTGTCTACGAAACTTCCGGTAACAGAGACCCCTACCACCCCGCTCCGTTGTATGTCAGCCCGCGCATCGGTTTTGCGTATGCTCCCGCAGCATTCAACAACAAGCTCGTCATACGCGGCGGATTTTCGATCATGAATCAACCGTTTGGAACCTATACAGCGCAGGCCACAACGGGCTACTCACAGGTCACCAGCATGGTCCTGTCCAACAGCAGCGTAAACGGAGGCTACTCACCGATTACGACCTGGGAGAACCCGTTTCCGGAAACTGCAGGGCAAGTCAATTACAATCCGATCGCTCAGCCTGTCGGGAGTGCGTATGGTGCGGATGCGGCCCTTGGCAGCGGCCCATTCTTTTTCCCGCAAGTCAAAGTGCCTTACACGGAGAAGTTCAGTCTCGACGTCCAAAAGCAGTTTGGCCATAACTGGATGGTGGAGATCGGCGGTCTGCATTCGCTATCGCTTCATAACAGCGCCTACCTTGCTGTGAACAACTTCCCGTACCTGCCGTACCTGGTTCACGCGCCGAATAACCAAGGCGCATCGGCAGTGTCCAACGCCATGGCGGTTCAGGTCACCAATCCGTTCTACCATCTGTTCCCCACGTTCACATCTACATCGGGCGCTTCGGTACCCAACACCACGGCGCTCAATACCAACCCCAAAGTTGCGGTAAGCCAGTTGGCGACGGCCAATCCGGAGTTCACCGGCGTCACGGAGTTTTATGCTCCTGCGACGACCATCAACTTCAATGCCCTGACAGCGCGAGTGGAAAAGCGCATGGGGAATGGCCTGGAGATGAACGCCAACTTCGAGTGGTCGCGGCAGCTGGGTAATACGGTCCAGATCAACCCCAACCAGTGGTGGTATGGAGAGACCACATCAGACTTCCCAATTCATGTGGCGATCACGTCAATCTATGAGCTGCCGTTCGGAAAAAATCGTCCGTTCATGACCCACGCCAACCCGGTTGTAGAGGCTGTGGCCGGAGGATGGAAGGTCAGCGGCGAGTACCAGTATCTGTCCGGTTCGCCGATCTCCTGGGGCAACGTCGATTACCTTGGCACCACTTTCAACGACTTCAACATGCACCCGCACGTGACCAATGCACCAGCCTTCAATACGTCAATCTTCGACAAAGTCGCAGCAGATCAGCCGGGTTCCTGGAACTACAGGACCTTCCCGGAGTATTTCCTGCGCACCGATCCGACCAACAACTTCAACTTCTCCGCCTTGAAAGATTTCTTCCTGTACGAACGGTACATTCTGTCGTTCCGCGTGGACGCGTTCAATGCACTCAACCATGCGCAGTTGTCCGGTCCCAACGTCTCGCCAACTTCCTCGACCTTTGGCTATATCACGGGTCAATCGAACAAGAGCCGCACACTTGCCGGCGGGCTGCATCTTCGCTTCTAGCGCCCTGTTTGGACAAGCTGTAATGGACTCGCTGCATATTCTCCGGCCCGGCGCTCGATTGGTAAGACTCATCAGCGCTGGTCGGCTGCGGCATCGACGCTGTACGCCGATGCCGCAGAGAGGGACGCTGACGGCGAGACCGGAGAATACTGCGCCCTTGAGCAGGAACATGACTTCTTGCGCTATCCGCGTAAGCGATGACGTGACCGTCTTCATGTTCCGATGGAATACGGAAATGAGGACAAGTATGACCCGCGCGCTCACGCTGCAGTCCACACATGGAGCAAATCCGAGCACATTCGGCAACCGTTCTTATGCATTCGAAAACTCGAGAGATAAATCGCGCCGATTATGAGCGTTGTCACCATACATTCCCGCCGCACCTCGAAGTCTGCTTCCGAAGCCGCGGCGCCGTCTCCACAAACGCCGACGCGGCGCAGCGACCGCAACGAGTCCCAGACTGTGCTCCGCGCCTGCGAAGTACTCAAAGCTTTCCGCGTCCGCGGAGAAGAGCTCAACCTGGCCGATGTGATCGACCGGACCCGTCTGCCCAAGACCACCGTCTTCCGTCTGCTGCGCACGCTGGTACACGGCGGTCTGCTGGAGCGCGTCAGCTCCGGCATCTACCGCAACCGTTTCAGTCCTGTCACAGCGCGGCCCTTTCGGATCGGATTCGCCGCGCAGGGTGACTCCGGCTTCTGCCGCGCCGTAATGCAATCGGTGGAGAGGGCCGCCGCACGCGAGCACGTCGATCTCATCACGGTCAACAACCGCTACTCCGCGAGCGAAGCCCTGCGCAACGTGGATCTCCTGATCAAAGAGCGTGTCGATCTCGTCCTCGAGTATCAGACCCACGAGCGCGTGGCGCCGGTGATCGCGTCGAAGTTTCTCGAGGCCAACACGCCCGTCATCGCCATCGAGATCCCTCACCCCGGCGCCACTTACTTCGGCGCCAATAATTACAAGGCCGGTCTGATTGGTGGCAAGGCTCTTGGGCGCTGGGCGCGCGAACACTGGAACGGCAAGGCGGAACAGATCGTTATGCTCGAGTTGCCGATTGCCGGCTCGCTGCTCGAATTGCGCATCACCGGCATGATGGATGGCCTGCGCGCCGAACTTCCCGGCGCCGCCGGCATCCCTGTCGCCCACCTGAACGGCCGCGGCGACTACGAGCAGGTGCTCGAGGTGATGCGGAAGTATCTGCGCCGCGCTCCGGCGCGCCGGACGCTCATTGGATGCGTCAACGACATTTGCTCCCTCGCTGCGCTGCGCGCCTTTAATGAGTTGGGAGTCAGCGATCGCTGCGCGGTTGTGGGTCAGAACGCCATCCCCGAGACGCGCAATGAGCTGCGCCGCCCCGGCACCCGCCTCATCGGCACCGTTGCTTACTTTCCGGAGCGGTACGGTGACGAACTGATTGCTCTGGCGCTCGGAATACTGCAGAAACGATCTGTGCCGGCCAGCGTCTTCGTCAAGCACCGGCTCATCACGCCCTCCAACGTCGACCTGCTCTATCCGCTGGATAAGAGCTCCGGCCTCAAAATGAATCTTGCTGCGGCGCAGAATCACAATGCTACGCAGCGCTATGCTCTGCTATAGTCTCGCGATGAAATTTTCAGTAACGACAGCCGCCGCACTGCTCTTCGCCCTGGCAACTCCAACGGCCGTGCTGTCCGCTCCGTCCGCGCCGCCGCAGGACTCTGCACGCAACATCGCGCATGAGGTTGCCAAGGTCCACGCCGCGAACGCCAGCCACGCCGATCGCTTCCACGCCAACTGGGATTCACTCGCGGAGTACCGCGCTCCGGAATGGTACCGCGATGCAAAGTTCGGCATCTTCCTCCACTGGGGTGTCTACTCTGTGCCCGCCTTCGCGAATGAGTGGTACTCGCGCAATATGTACGTACCTGGCAGTCCGGCCTATGAACATCAGATTGCCACCTACGGCCCTCAGTCGAAGTTCGGCTACAAGGACTTCATCCCGATGTTTCGCGCACAGCATTTCGACCCCGCCGCATGGGTGGATTTGTTCGTTCGCGCCGGTGCCCGCTATGTCGTGCCTGTGGCCGAGCATTGCGACGGCTTCGCCATGTACGCGTCTGATATGACTCCATGGAACGCTGCCGCCATGGGTCCTCACCGGGACGTCGTCGGTGAACTCGCCAAGGCGACTCGCGCACGCGGCTTGCATTTCGGGGTCTCCTCGCACGTTGCCGAGCACTGGTGGTGGTATGGCGAGGGTCGCTCCTTTGACTCTGATGTGCGTACAGCAATGTCTTCCACGCCTGCTCCGCTCGATGCTCAGCTCTATGGCCCGGCCGAGGCCATGAACCCTCCCGGTCCAAACGGCGATGTGGTCGGAACGCCCGCAGACGCCAAGGAGCCCAACGGCTCGCATCTCGAGCTTTGGTACCCGCCCAATCAGGCGTGGCTCAACCAGTGGCTCGCGCAGTCGGCCGAGCTCGTCGATAAATACCACCCCGACTTTTTCTACTTCGATTGGTGGATCGGCCAGCCCGCCTTCAAGCCTGCCCTGCAGCAGTTCGCTGCCTACTATTACAACGATTCCGCGAAACGGAACCAGCAGCCAGTTCTGACCTACAAGGGCGAGGACATGCCGGCGAACACGGCGACGCTCGACATCGAGCGAGGCGGTGTGAACACGCTGCGCCTTCTTCCATGGCAGACCGACACGTCTGTCTCCATTCATTCCTGGGGCTACGTGGAGCACGACGAGTACCGCACAGCAGATTCGCTCATCCAGCAACTCGTCGATACGGTCTCCAAGAACGGCAACCTTCTTCTCAACGTGGGGCCGAAGTCTGACGGCACCATTCCCGACGAGGCGCGCACCATCCTGCTTCAGATCGGCGCATGGCTCAAGGTGAACGGCGAAGCGATTTACGGTTCGCGACCATTCACAGTCTTCGGAGAGGGAAACGTGAGTCGACGGCCGAGGAATCCGGCCATGAAGGGCTCCGACATCCAGACATTCACCGCCGAGGACATCCGCTTCACCACGTCGCACGACGGCCGCATCCTTTACGCAACCGCGCTCGGCTGGCCTTCCGGCGGGTCGCTGCTCATCCACACTCTCTTCCGCGGCAATCCCTACCTGCCGACTCCCGTCTGCCGCGTGCGGCTTCTTGGCTCGCCTGGAGACATCGAGTTCGCAGAGCAGCCCGACGGGCTTCGCCTCACGCTGCCCGCTACGCCGCCGAAAGAGGCCGCCTACGTTTTCCGCATCATGACGCACTGTGAGCAGGCAGCTCATTCGTGATCGAGCCCCGGCTGCCATGGCGCGCATCTCCTCGCCAACGTCGGCGCCGATTCCTTCGCGGCATGCGAGTTCCACTACGCGGCACGCAATCCACGTTTGTCCTTGATTCGCAGGTGTTTTCGCGCATTCGCCCGTTTCCCACGCGCGCCTCGCGTGGTAACAATTGGTGCCTATGAGATCGTGCGCTTGTCTCGTCCTCGTCGTCCTGCTGACCTTCGCCTCTGCTCCTGCGCAGGAAGCCGCGCCTAATTCTACGCTCTCCGACTTTCCGATCGACCACTTCGCCACCGCCGCCTCGCCCGCGGACGTCCGCTTTCTTCTCGATGCTCCCGCCGGCAAACACGGGTTTATCGGCTTATCCGGCGGACATCTCGCCACGCCTGACGGCAAGCGCATCCGCTTCTGGGGCGTGAATCTTGCCGGCTGGACCAAAGGCTCGGCGCTGCTACCACCTCACCACGACGCCGAGGTCTACGCCTCCACACTCGCGCGGCTTGGCATCAACTGCGTCCGCTTCCAGTTCCTTGATCTGCCGGACAGCCAGCGCTCGCGCCCCGTCAGCGCGCGTGACGAGCATCGCACCCGCGCGGTAGGTGGTGAACCACAAAGACCGCTCGGCCTCATCGACGGCTCTCGCGACGACACGCGCCACTTGGATCCCGAACAACTCGATAAGCTGGACTACCTCGTCTATCAGCTCAAGCTCAACGGCATTTACAGCGACTTCAACCTCAATGTGGGTCGCACGTACAAAAGCGGTGACGGTGTCAAAGATTACTCCCTCATCGGCGTCGCCAAGGCGATCACGTACTTCGATCCTCGCCTGGTGGAACTGCAGAAGGAGTACGCACGCGAGCTTCTGACCCACTACAACCCCTACACCAAGACCAGCTACAACGACGAGCCAGCTATCGCCATCGTTGAGATCGTGAATGAGAATTCCGTGCTCGAGTTCTGGCAGCGCGACTGGCTTCGTGGCAACCTCACCGCCGAAGAGCGGCCACGATATCAGCTCGACCTCACGCCCTATTACAAGAAGATGCTGACCACGCAGTACAACGCCTGGCTGGCCAAGACCTATCCCGCCCCAACTCTTGCGCGCATTCGCTCCGCCGCACACGTCGCCGCCGGCGAAGACGTACCGATTCTCCAGCGCCAGCAGTTCGACACGGCACCCTCAGTCCGCTTCTACGCGGAAGCGGCCTTCTACACGCATGTTGAAACGAGCTTCATGGAGGAGATGCGCGACTTCATACGCAAAGATCTCCGCGTGAAGTCGCTGCTCATCGCTACGGCTGACCACACCTACTTCATCGCCGGCATGCCGCTGATACGCACCACCTCGCGCTTAGACATCGTCGACGCGCACATTTACTGGTGGCCTCCCAGTCAGATGTCGCACCGTGGACAGGAGCCCATGGTCAACTATCCGCTGCGCTCCATCGAGGTCAGGCTGACGCGTTCGACCATGGCCGGCAAGCCCTTCACCGTCAGCGAGGTCAATGAGCCCTTCCCGAGCGACTACGAGTCCGAGATGATACCTTTGCTCGCCTCGTACGGCGCCTTTCAGGATTGGGACGGCATCTTCATTTACGCATTCGAACCCAAGCTCTCCGGCCAGTGGCAGCCCATGATCGGTGACCACTTCGACATCAGCGAGGACCCCGTCAAGATCGCACAGATGCCCGTCGGCGCATTGCTTTTTCTCCGCCATGACGTTGCTGCCGCTCGCCAGACGATCGAACGCACCTACTCCACCGCGCAGATCGACGAAAGCATGCGCCTTCCTCCTTTGGCAGAGCCTTACTGGACGCCCGGCTTTCCCCTCTCGCTGCCGCTTGAACACGGCTCGCGCATCCGTTGCCTGGACTGCGCGCCTACCGCGAAGTTCACCGACACACCTACGAACCCCATCGTCTCCGATACACATCAACTGTCCTGGCAGCTTTCCAGTAAAACCGGTGACGGTGTGGTCACCGTCGATACGGATCGCTCCACCGCGCTGGTCGGTTTTGTGAAAGAGAACAACGCAGAGACCTCGCACCTGTCTGCTGATGTCGAGAATCCCTTTTGCGCCATCACTCTTTCCGCTCTGGACGATCAGCCGCTTTCACGCTCCGGCACAATGCTGCTGACTGCAACCGGGCGCGCTGAGAACACTGGCATGGTCTGGGACGCGCGACACGCCAATGTAACCGACTGGGGAACGGCGCCAACGCGCATCGAGGTCATCAAGGGATGGCTGCTGCTCAAGGACATCGAGGGCGCACTGGCCGTGGAGGCCACGCCGCTTGATGGCGCAGGCCGGCCGCTGTCGGTCCTGCATGGTCGTCTGCTCGCCGAGGGCGGATGGGAGATCGAGATCGGCCAAGTCCCCGCGACAACCTATGTGATTAAAGTCATCCGCTAAATTCTCGTTTGCGTTTGCGCTAATGCAGAGGAATCGAGAGCGGTTGCGTCAGCTGAAAGCTGAGCCGCGATTCTGACGGCAGAGTGATGTCACGATTTCCGGTGGCTGCGCCTGCGGTTCCGGCGCCGGCGCCAATCAGGCCGCCGATCAGCGCGCCTTTACCGCCGCCGGCGAGTCCGCCGATCAGTGCTCCCCCCGCGGTGCCGCCGCCGATGAAGCCGGCGGTGCGCTGTCCTTTGCCCTTTCTAGCTTCCTCGAACAGTGCGGTGTGGATGGGATAGCTGTCGCCGTTCATGCGGATGCGGTTGAGATCGAGGCCCAGCGTTGCGCCACCTTTGAAGCGGCCCGACGCGTGTGCCTGCGTGACGGTGCCGATGACCGCCGTGCCGGCGGGAATCATCGTGTGCCCGTGAATGACGACCGGAGCGGCAAGGGTTGCGTCGAAGCGCTGGCCTTCCTGGCTGATCTTCGATCCGAGCGCCTGCGTGGTTCGCACGCGCAGGATTGTACCGCGGGGAATTTCGACCATCTGCGGCAACGGCGGTTGTCCTGCTGAAGGCGTAACGCTGCCGGGAGTGGGCGCGGGTTGCGTGGCGACCGGTGCCGCCGTCGCCGTAGCTGTCGCGGATGGCGCAGGTGCGTTCGACGGGGTTGCGGTGGAGGAAGATGCTGCCGGGGTCGAGCTACTGTGGCATCCCGCGCAAAACAGCGCTGCCGGAAGCGCCAGGCTGATAAGCATCAACTTGCGATACATAATGTTCCTCCTGAGTGAGGCTTGGTGAGTGTCGCTGACTCAGCCCGACCGAATCTGCATATCCCTGCGCTCCTTGAGCCGGGACGTCAATCGTGGGACTGCGAAATCATGGTGTCCTGTTGTATCGCGCCGCGCGGATGTGCCGAGTGTCATACGCGGTCCGTTGTCATTTTGAGCCGCTCGCGCGATACTGACTGAACAAGTGCCGCGTTGCCAGAGCGGGAGTAGTTCAGTGGCAGAACGTCAGCTTCCCAAGCTGAATGTCGCCGGTTCGATCCCGGTCTCCCGCTCCAGAGTTTCGGCCATTCTGCATCACCCGCCCATATCGTTCCCCAGAGCGAGGGGGAGCTTGAGAGTCATGGTGGTCCCTTTGCCGGGGCCTTCGCTAGCCGCGCGGATCTCGCCGCCGTGCTGGCGAACGATCGTTCGAACGAGAAACAAACCAAGGCCCGTTCCTTTTATCTTCACCCGGTCGTTGGACGAAGCGCGATAGAAGCGCCTGAAGACCCGGCGCAGATCCTGCGGCTGGATGCCCAGGCCCTTGTCCGTAATGGTGAGTACGGCCCAGGTGTAATGCTCGATAGTGAGGCGGCAGCGCACCTTGACCCCTTGCGGCGAATACTTCACGGCGTTATCGAGCAGGTTGAGGATCGCCGTGCGCAGGTCGTCGTGGTTGGCCGAGATGAAGAGCCGCACGTTGCCTGGCACGTCCTCCAGATGAATGGCCTCAGCGGGAAGATGATTGCGGCTGAGAGTCGTGGCGATGCACTCGGCCACCAGCGCGCTCAGTTCAATGCGATCGCGCCGCTGCACGCGCTCGCGCTGGCCGAGTTCGCCGGCTTTGAGCACTTGCTCGACAGTGGCCAGCAGACGGTCCGTATCGGAGCGCATGGTTGCGTAGAAGCGCTGGCGCTGGCTCTCATCCACCGGATGGCGCTCGAGCGTGTCGAGATAAAGTCGCATGCTGGCGATCGGGGTCTTCAACTCGTGCGTGACCGCGTTGAGGAAGGAATCCTGCCGCTCGTTGCGGCGGATCTCGCGCACCAGGAAGACGGTGTTCAGCACGACGCCGGCGATGAGAATCGCGAAGAAGATGAAGCCAAGGACATCAAGGGCGATGCGGCGTCCGTTGATGTGAATCCATGTAACGTTCAGCACGATGGCGAGGATCGTCAGACATACGCCAAGGGTGATGAAGAATGCGATGGCTCCGCGGCGGCGCGTAAGGTTCATGCCTGCTCAGGAGTATACGGAATGCGTCTCGCTTGGCCGCGCAAAAGAACGAAGGCCGCCCGTGTGGGCGGCCGACGAAGGGAGTTGGACTGGATCACGCGCCTGCCGGTCGCGGATCCTTTGGATCGAACTTCGCGATCTGCACCCTCTTGGCGAGTCCGAGCCTCTCCATCACCCAAATGCCGTAGTAGTTGATGTCGAACTCGTACCATGCGAGTCCGTGGCGCGCGCTGACGGGATGCGCATGATGGTTGTTGTGCCAGCCTTCGCCTCCGGTGAGCAGCGCGACCCACCAGCTGTTGCGCGAGTCATCGTGCGTCTCAAATCGGCGAGAACCCCACAGATGCGTTGCCGAATTAACCAGCCACGTCGCATGCAGGCCAAGCGTCGTCCGGAGGAACGTTCCCCACAACAACATGCCGAGCGCTCCAACGATGCGGTGGCCCGGGGAAACTGCGGCGCCGAGTGCAACCTGGAGGACTGCCGCGATGGTCAGCGGGAGCCAGTGATATTTGGAGAGCCACACCTGAGCGCGGTCGCGGGTGAGGTCGGGAGCATAGCGGCCAAGGAGTGCGGTCTCGGAGTGGAGTGCACGGCCGGAGAGGATCCAGCCGGCATGTGCCCACCAGGTGCCGTCGTGCGGTGTGTGCGGATCGCCGTCGTGGTCGGAGTTCTGATGATGCACGCGATGCGTTGCCACCCAGAAGATTGGTCCACCCTCAAGCGCCATCGTCCCGCAGGCGGTGAGAAAGTACTCCAGCCAGCGCGGAACCTTGTAGCCGCGATGCGTCAGCAGGCGATGGTACGCCATGCCGATGCCGACGTTAATCGCGAAGAAGTACATCACGGCGGCGACGATGAGGTTCTTCCACGAGAAGAAGAAGAGCGCAGCGATGGCGCCGATGTGAAAGAGTGCCATGAAGGCGCTGGTAATCCAGTTGATGCGGCCTTCCTGGAACTCGCGACCCATCCGCAGGTCCTGCTTGAGCCGCTTGTTGGACTCGCGGATCGAAGCAAAACGGTCTGCTTCGGGAGGAAGGATGGGGAGTTCGATGACGGAAGTCGCGACGGAGGAAAATCTCTCGTCAAGGTCGGTTGCGGCGGTATCGATCAAGTTGTAGCCCTTTATTGAAACTTCTTTCTTGACAATACATCCTTGCTTTCAAGCGCTGTGTAAGACTTTTGTAATGGACTTTCAAAGGCATAACACTCCAGTGGCAGCCATTCAGCTTGCGCTGGTGATGGTGGTCGGCGCATTTGTGTTGACGGGCGCTGCCGGTTTGCGGGCTTTGGCGCAACAGACGATTAACCTGCCCACGAGCAAGCAACTCTTCGCTCCGGCGCCTGGCGATCCTCGGCGGGTGAACAGCCTTCCGATCTCGCTTGCGGTTTCGCCGGACGGAAAGTGGATTGTTTCGCTGAACGCGGGCTACGGAACGGCCGAGTCCGACTACATGCAGTCGCTGTCCGTGCTCAACGCCGCCACCGGAACGGTCGAGGATGTTCCGGACCCGCGCGTCGCGTTGCACGCCCCGCAGACGTTCTTCTCGGGGCTGGCGTTCAGCGCCGACGGAAGGCGCGTCTATGCGAGCCTTGCCTCGACCAGCAAGCCCGAAGGAGATGCAAAGGGGGCGACCGGCAACGCCATCGCCGTGTTCAGCTTCGCGAACGGCGTACTGAAGCCTGAGACGCTGCTGAAGCTGCCCCTGGTTCCGCTCGCCGAGGGAAAGACCACAACGTTGCGATCTGGGGATCTGAGCCGAAAGGGAATTTCATTCCCGGCGGCCATTGCCGTGATCCCCGGCGCGAAGGAACGTCTGCTCGTCGCCGAGAACCTCTCCGACAGCGCGGTGGTGATGGATGCAACCAGCGGAACGATCGAGCACACCTTTGATCTGAGCTCCGGCCCGGAGATCCCCTCGAGCTACCCAATCGCGGTTGCAGTCAGCAGGGATGGAACGCGGGGATTCGTCGCGCTATGGAACCAGAGTGAGGTCGTCGAGCTCGACCTCGCGCATAACAAAGTCGCTCGCAGCCTGGAGTTGATGAAGCCGCACACCTCCACATCTCCTGGGTCGCATCCGTGTGCACTCATCCTCGATGAGCACGCCGGCCTGTTGTACGTCGCGCTCTCCAATCGCGATGCTGTCGCAGCCGTTCGTGTGATCGGCAAACATCATGAAGCGGAACTATCGACGGCCGGCTACTTCGACACGCGGCTCCCGGGACAGAGTTACTTCGGCGCCGAGCCGGATGCTCTGGCGGAGAATGCAGACGGCACGCGGTTGTACGCTGCGAATCTTGGCTCGGACGCCGTAGCCGTGATCGATACGCGGCACCTCAAATCCATGGACGATGAGCGGGGCATGACGGAACCGATGGGTTTCTTCCCGACGGAACTGATGCCCACAGCGCTCGCCTTCTCCGGCGACACGCTTTACATTGCAACCGATAAAGGCAAGGGAACCGGACCGAACGATATGCCACAGGCGCCGGGCCTTCATTCGGGCGTGGCGTCACAAGCGGCGCGCGGCGGCTTCACCTACTCGCCCACACTCATCCACGGATCGCTTGCATCGTTGCAAGCGTCGGCCATCGAGGCCAACCTGAAGGCCTCCACTGATACGGTCCTCGAGAGCAATCGCATGAAGGCCGCGCAGGAAAAGATCACCTTCGCCTCTGGTCGAGATCCCATCCGGCACGTGATCTACATCATCAAAGAGAATCGCAGCTACGATCAGATATTCGGCGACCTGGAGAAGGACGGCAAACCCGTCGGCAATGGCGATCCGAAACTGACGATGTACGGCGCGTCGATCACGCCCAACGAACACAAACTGGCGCTTCGCTTCGGCGTGCTGGATAACTTCTTTGACTCAGGCGAAGTCTCGGGCGAAGGTCACGTTTGGTCCACCGCTGCCATCGGCACGGACTATCTGGAGAAGACCTGGCAGATTAACTACCGGGGTGGGCAGCGTACCTACGACTACGAAGGGATGGTTGCGGACGGATATCCGCTGCTGCAGCATATTCCGGATGTTGCCGAGCCGGCCAGCGCATACATCTGGAGCGATTTCGCCGCGCACGGCAAGACGATCTATCACTTCGCGGAATATGTCTCGTCGATTTTTTGCGGAAACCGCCGCGCAGTTGAGCGGGCCCGGCAGGCGCACAGCATGGATCCTCGTCAGGGCGCGATGTCGGGCGGCGAGACGATCTGTCCCTCACCGGACATCAAGCCCGGCGACCCGTTGCCCGCAGAGTGGGGAGGTGGGATAAACCGGTGGCCATGGGCGATTCCGCGGCTTGCCGCCAATATCGCTACAAAGCCGGAGCTGGTGGGACACTTCGCTCCCGAGTCCCCGGACTTCAATCTGCGGGTTCCGGATCAGATTCGCGTCGAAGTTTTTCTGCGCCACTTCGAGCAATGGAAGAAGGATCTCGCCGCTGGTCATGACACGATGCCGGACTACATCATGTTGCGCCTGCCCAACGATCACACGGCGGGCACAAGGCCCGGCGGCCCGACGCCGAGGTCTTCGGTTGCCGATAACGACCTTGCGGTTGGCCGCGCTGTCGAGGCCGTCTCACACTCCGCGTACTGGGATGACACGGCGTTCTTCATCCTGGAGGACGATGCGCAGAACGGAGCCGACCACGTGGATGCGCATCGATCGATCGCGCTCGTCGTCAGCAAATACGCTCCGCATCCCAAGCCGGGAGAACCTGCAGTCGTTGACAGCCACTTCTACTCGACTGTGAGCGTGTTGCGCACGATGGAGGCTCTGCTCGGCGTTCCTCCGATGAATAACAACGATGCGTTCGCGTCGACAATTGCGAGCCTGTTCACCGGCCCCGGCGATCAGCCTCCGTATGATGCCGACTACTCCAACCGCGACAACGGACTCATCTATACCGCGAACAAGCCGAACGCGGTTGGCGGGGCCGCATCCATGAAGATGGATTTTACGCACGCCGATCGCGCGCCCACCGACAAGCTAAACCTGATTCTTTGGCAGGACGCGAAGGGAGCCCAGCCGCCGCCGCCGACGCTGCTTGAAAAACATCCGAAGCACAAGGATGACGACGACGATTAGGCTCCGCAGCCGTCGCAGCCTAGCGCAGAAAGACGCTTAGCTCCGCGGCCGCGGCGCGCAGATGCGGAAGGAACCGCGTCTGCATGTCCAGCATGGGCATCCGAGGCGCATGACCGCTAAGATTGACGCACGCAACCACGCGTCCGTTCGGCGCCTGCACCGGAACCGCAAGCGAACGCAAGCCGACCTCGAACTCCTGATCGCAAAGCGCGTAGCCGTTGCGGCGCACGTTGCGCAGCGCCAGCCGCAGCTTGTCCACCGAGGTAATCGTCTTCGGTGTGTACTGCACCATGTGCACGCGCGCGAGATACTGCTCCAGCTGATCCTGCGGAAGATACGCCAGCAGCACGCGGCCCATGCTGGTGCAGAAAGCGGGCAGCCGGGAGCCGATGTGCAGATCGACCGACATCACGCGCGTAACGGTCGTGCGCGCGATGTACACGATGTCTTCGCCGTCCAGCGTTGCTACGGAAAAGCTCTCGCCGAGCTGCGCGGACATGCGCTCCAGGATGGGCTGCGCGGCGTTAGCCAGCGTGCTTGATGCGGTGTAGGTGTTGGCCAGCGTCAGCATCTTCGGCCGCAGGGAATAGCGCTGCGCTTCATCCGCGCCGGCGAAACCCAGCTTGCAAAGCGTATACAGGCAGCGCCGCACAGCCGCGCGTGAAAGTCCGGTGCGCAGGCTCAGCTGCGAGATCGTCATCTGCGGCATCTGCGGCGTAAAGGCCTGAATTACCACCAGGCCGCGCGCGAGCGAGGCCATGAAATTCGGATCGCCCGCATACACCTCCAGCGCCGTGGCTGGACTGACCTTGGTCTTGGCGGGCGAGGCGGCGGAGGGAGCAGCGGGAGCGGAAAGCGTAGCTGTAGTCATAATCTTGCCGGGCGGCGGAACGATAGCCGCTCTGCTACAACGATAAACGCACAGCGCCCGGACTGCAAGAGAACGGGCAGATCCATCGATCTGCTCGTTCTCCTGATCGCTTGTGGCGTTACTTCCGCGAACGGTACCGCTGAATCAGATTGTTCGTGGAGCTGTCGTGCGCCAGCTTTGGCTCGTCCTGTGCCTCAAGCTCTCCGATGATCTTCTGCGCGAGCACCTTGCCCAGCTCCACGCCCCACTGGTCGAACGAATCGATATTCCAGATCACTCCCTGCGTGAACACCGAATGTTCGTACAGCGCGATGAGCTTGCCGAGCAACTCCGGCGTCAGCACGTCGGCGATGATCGTGTTCGATGGACGATTGCCCTCGAAAACCTTGTGCGGCACCAGCCAGTCCGGCGTGCCCTCGGCCTTCACCTGCTCGGCAGTCTTGCCGAACGCTAGGGCTTCGCCCTGCGCGAAGACGTTGGCCATCAGCATGTCATGATGGCGTCCCAAAGAATTGAGCGTGCGGCAAAAGCCGATGAAGTCGCACGGAATCAAACGCGTTCCCTGATGTATCAGCTGATAGAAGCTGTGCTGTCCGTTCGTGCCCGGCTCACCCCAGTAAATCGGCCCGGTCTCGTACTTCACCTGTTTCCCGTCCAGCGTTACATGCTTGCCGTTCGACTCCATCGTGAGCTGTTGCAGGTACGCAGGGAAGCGCTTTAAATACTGCTCGTAGGGCAGCACCGCAACCGTCTCCGCGCCGAAGAACTCCGTGTACCACACGGTCAGCAGTCCAAGCAGCGCGGGCAGATTCTGCGCAAACGGAGTCGTGCGAAAGTGCACATCCATCGCATGGAAGCCATGCAGCATCGCGCGGAAGTTCTCCGGCCCGATGGCGATCATCGTGCTCAGTCCGATCGCGGAATCCATAGAATAGCGCCCGCCGACCCAGTCCCAGAAGCCAAACATGTTCTGCGGATCGATACCGAACTTCTTCACCTCTTTCTCGTTCGTCGAGATCGCGACGAAGTGCTTCGCGATCGCCGACTCATCGCCGCCGAGCCCCTTCAGCGCCCACTCGCGCGCGCTCTGCGCATTCGTCATCGTCTCCAGCGTCGTAAAGGTCTTGGACGCGACCAGGAACAACGTCTCGTCCGCATGCAGATCATGCACGGCCTCGGCGAAGTCTGTTCCGTCCACATTCGAAACAAATCGGAAGTTCAGGTGGCGGTCGGAGTAATGCTTCAGCGCCTCATACGCCATCACCGGTCCCAGGTCCGATCCGCCGATGCCGATGTTGATGACGTTCTTCACGCGCTTTCCGCTGTGCCCGCGCCATTGGCCCGAGCGCACGTGATGCGCGAACTGCGACATCTTGAAGAGAACCTTGTGCACCTCCGGCACAACGTCCTCGCCGTCGACGAAGATGTGCTCCGACTTTGGCGCGCGCAAAGCAACGTGCAGAACCGCGCGGTTCTCCGTAACGTTGATCTTCTGTCCGGTGAACATCGCTTCGGTGCGTTCGCGCAACCCGCACTCCTCGGCGAGCTCCACGAGCAGCTTGAGCGTCTCGTCGGTGATGCGGTTCTTCGAGTAATCGAGAAACAGTCCGCAGGCCTCCGCGGTCAATCGCGTGCCGCGCGCCGCGTCATCGGCGAACAATTGCTTGATGGTCTGACTCTGCATCGACTCCGCATGGGCCTTCAGGGCCTTCCATGCTGGACGGTCGGTCAAAAAAACCGCGTCATGGCTCATCTCGTGGGTCTCCTGTGACGAGTATTCTGGCCGCTCAAAAAAGCGGCGCGCCTCTTGCATTAGAACACCCAGACCGGAGCCTCTGCATGAACTCCGCTGCTTACGGCGGCGGTATACGAACAACACGCGCGCGGCAGGAGCGCACCTGGCCGCACGCGACCGGATGGAGCTGCTTATCCAGGCAAACCTCGACGGCGGTCAAATAATTGTTGCCGCAGCTGAGCGCCAGACTGCTCGCCGGCAGGGAGGGATTACTGTCCGTCACCAGCGACAGAATCTGACTGGGCGCCATCGAGATTTGCGTGTTGAGCTGCGCCAGTTGCGGCGGCACCCTGAACGAATCAAACGCAACGCGGGCCGTCTGAAAGAATGCATCGGCCGAGAGCCCCGAGCACGTGCCATGGGTCTGCCACTCATGTTCCAGCAGGCCGGCGTCGGGATAGATATCGCTGTACTGCGCCGGGTCCGCCGGCCCGGGAGCGTTGCTGCAATCCTGCGGATAAGTTCCGTCAGAGTTTTGGGGCCACAATCCGTGCAACACGAACGTCGTGTGGCGTCCGCACTCCGGCGCACTACGATGCGAATAGCAGAACTCCGACGACCACGAGAGATTCAGCAGGTAGTAGTCAAAGTTCTGTGGTGCGCTCGGACCCGGCAACGCATTATTGGTGTGAGTCGTAGCGGCGGGCGCCGGGGAATGAACCGGCGCCTTGCAACCGCACAGCAGAATCAGAGCGACCGCGATGGCAATCTTTTTCATCTGTCGAAGGATACGCCGTCGTAATCGTGTTGATGGTACGGGAAGCTGCGCACGCCGGGCAGCGCTCTCCGGCGAAACCTCATCCAAGTTGCGAGGCACGTTCTCGGGTGAGGCAGGTGATACAGGAAGCAGGGCAAAGGAATCAAATCCGGATCGATCCACTCACTGAGCCACCCGCTCCTCGGGAATCGGCTCAGGCGGCGGGCCTGCGCTATGTAACTGATGTAAAGCCCGGCATCCGCCGGTTTCGATGTGGCAAAGGATTTCGCTATACCGCGCCCGGCGGGACGCCGGTCAATGACGAAGAGACGTTAAAGCGCATCAAGTCGCTCGCCATTCCTCCCGCATGGAAAGGCGTGTGGATCTGCACCTCGCCAAACGGTCATCTCCAGGCCACCGGCCGCGACGCGCGGGGCCGCAAGCAGAGCCGTTATCATCCGCGCTGGCGTGAAGTTCGGGATGAAACCAAGTACGAGCGCATGGTGCAGTTTGCGCAGGCGCTGCCAACCATTCGTGAACATGTGAAGCGCGATCTTGCACTGCCGGGCCTTCCGCGTGAGAAAGTGCTCGCCACAATTGTGAGCCTGATGGAGCAGACGCACATCCGCGTCGGCAACCAGGAGTATGCGAAGGAGAACGGCAGCTACGGCCTCACAACGCTGCGAAACAAGCACGTCGAGGTGAAAGGGTCGAAGGTTATCTTCAGCTTCCAGGGTAAGAGCAAGGTCCACCACACCGTCAGCCTTGAAGACCGCCGCCTCGCGCGCATCATCAAGCAGTGCGAAGATCTTCCAGGGTACGAGCTGTTCCAATACATCGACGACGACGGGGAGCGCCGCTCTGTCGATTCGTCCGATGTGAACGAGTATCTGCGCAGTATTACCGAACAGCATTTCACCGCGAAGGACTTCCGCACGTGGGCGGGTTCCGTGCTGGCATGCGACCTTCTGCGCGGCATGGGATCCTTTGAGAATGCTTCCCAGGCAAAGAAGAACGTCGTGGCGGCGATCAAGGCCGTTGCGGCCAAGCTGGGAAACACGCCGGCCATCTGCCGAAAATGTTACGTACATCCCACGGTACTGGAAGCATATCTCGGCGGTATCTCCATCGATGAAGCGAAGAGCGAGATCAACGAGGAAATTGGCGAGCATTCAGGCGCGTTGCGTAAAGAGGAGCGAGTCCTCCTCACGCTTTTG